>QWCE01001397.1_pt1 | contig 36827 bp, 30 predicted proteins | sample 1972531 | NCBI WGS metagenome assembly QWCE01 (sample SAMN09866716, study PRJNA288562) | Human gut metagenome isolate term4_stool, whole genome shotgun sequencing... | reverse complement strand
GCAAATGTATAAAAAGTTGGAGTATGACTTGTGCTTAATTGATCAATAAAAGTAACATCCCAGAAATTATCTGAAAGTTCGGCCTTTTCAATTCTATCTATTACTTCAACTGGATTTTCACTTTGGACAAACATTTCTATATCTCTTTGAAATGCAGTTTCTGATGATCCAGAATATCTTTTAGTTACATTTGATAAAATTAACCATCTTTCGACACAAATGTTTCTTGTATCATGATCAATTCCTTTTTCCTTTAAAATTAAATATAAAATATATCCAAAATTAATTACATTTTTTGATTGAATAAATTTATTTTTCAATAAACCTATATTCTCTAATCTATTAACATATGTTTTAAAATTATGTTGATTTGTAGTTTCTAGGATGGCTGTCTTTAAATCAGCAAATGTCTTTTTTACCATTTCTTCTTCATTTGTTCTAGTTTCAAAATTTCTTCCTGACAGAAATTGAACAAAGTCCCTTAGTCTGCCTCTTTTAAATTTATATCCGAAAATGATCCTTAACAAATCATTATAATCTGGCATAAACACACTATGATATGACTCAATCCATTTAATATTGTTAAAGATTTTAGTTTGAGAAGAGTTTTTTACTCTGGCTATGTTCCCGTTGTAAATTCCATATTCACTCAAGGAATAAAAAAAGTTCCAATGCTTCGTGAACACAGGCTATATCAGGCAGACTGGCTTATGCGGTTCTACGGCTTTAGCCCAAGAGAAATTGTTAAGGAGGACAATCCATTTCTCGATTTGACAATGGATCCTAAATGTAGTTGGGCTGTGGAAAACTTAGACATCTTTCCGATTGAAATTAACAAGGCAAGTTATGAAGAACTGATACGTGTTCCTGGCTTTGGAAAAGTTTATGCAATGAGAATAATAAATGCAAGAAAATTTTCTAACCTCACCTTTGATGACCTACGCATCCTTAAAATTTCTCTAAAGAGGGCAATCAATTTTATTACTGTTGGTGGGAAGTTTATGGGTGTAAGATTTAGTTCTAAGGAAAATTTAAAAACTATTATAAGGAGGCAAGAGGGAACTGATGTAACTCAGCTTTCTTTATTTTAATTATGAAATATATTTTTGACGGCACTTTAGAGGGACTTTTCACTTCAATTTTTAAGGGTTATAAAGACATCCAAAATATAAATTTTTGTGAAAGCTCCTTACAGACCTCTTTCTTAAGTGATGAAAAGACAATTAAAACAGATATGAATTTATATAAGAGGGTTAAGGAGTCTATTGTAGAGTACTTTGGATATGGTTTTATTATAGATATAAAGTCGGTAATGAAGTCTGATAACGTAGAAAAGTACGACGCCATTGCAAGGGTTATAAAGGGATCTTTTATTTATGGTAAAGAGTATCTAACATGTAGTTCAAAAGATTCATTCCTATTTAATGAGCTCTTAAAAAATTATCATAGAGAATGTCATGCCTATATGGGTTTGCTTCGATTTAAAGAGATTAACGAATTTTATTATGCAGAATTTGAACCTTTGAACGATGTGCTTGAAGAAATTTCAATTCATTTTAAAAAGAGAATGCCTAATGAAAAATTTATTATACTCGATAAAAATAGAAAAAAAGCATCCCTATATGATGGAGGAAAGTTAATTTACAAGAAAGTTAATGACATTGTAAATTTTAACACCCTAATGGTAAATGAAGAATCTCGTGACGAATTCTTCGAAAAATGTTGGAAAACTTTTTATGACACTGTAGCTATCGACGAGAGAAAAAACTCAAATCTAATGAGAAATAATATGCCAAAGAGGTATTGGAAGTATCTAACAGAAAGAAAATAATCCCCTGTAATTGCAGAGGACTATTTTTATTCTATTAGTTTGATTTTACCATCTTCACCAAGTTTAAGTTTTACATCACTTGCATAATTTATTGTCTTTAAGTCATGACTAACAAGGATAATAATTGTGTTTTCTATTTTGTTTATCATTTCTAAAACCTTCTTTTGATTGATTACATCAAGTGAAGCTGTTGGGTCGTCAAGAAGTAAAACCTTCGGGTCTTGTGCCACTGCTCTAATTATGGAAGATCTCTGAAGTTCTCCTCCAGACAGGGCTTTGGGCTTTTTATTTAAAAGCTCCTTGTTCATTCCGAATTTTTCAAAAAGTTCTTCTAAATCATAATTAGTATTGTTTTCCTTTTCAAGTTCTTCTATGGATTTTTTAATAGTTTTTGTGGGGTCAAAGGATCTAAATGAATTTTGAAACACAACTTGAAATCCTCTTCTATCTTTTTCTATCAATTTATCGTTTAAGAAAATATTTCCCTGGTATGGAATTAGTCCAAGTATGGATTTTAAAAAAGTTGATTTACCACTACCAGACTTTCCCATTAGACCATAGCACTTTGTCTCAAACTCATATGAAATATTATTTAAAACCTTCTTCTCGTTGTAATTTACAGAAAGGTCTTTTACGATTAATTTATTTGTCATAAAATCCTCCTAAAATTTCGAAGCTTCAAGAAGCGCCTTTGTGTAGTCCTCTTTAGGGCTATTATAAATGTCTTTAGCATCGCCATGCTCAATAATATTTCCTTCTTGCATTATCATGACTTTATCTGCAATAATTTCTGCTAATTGAAGATCGTGGCTAATAAAAAGTACAGACATTCCATATTCATCTTTAAGATTTTTAATTAAATTTATAATCCTAAGCCCCGTCTCACTGTCTAATGCCGTTGTCGGTTCGTCACAAATTAAAAGATTTGGCTTAAAGAGCATGGACATCAAAATCACTATCCTTTGAAGTTCTCCTCCCGAAAGTTCAAAGCTATACTTTTTCAAATACTCTAATGGCAGGCTAACTTCATCCATCAAAGTCCTAATTCTATTTGTATCATATGGAAGTTCTTGAATTTTATAAATGTATTTCAGCTGTTTTTCAATTGTCATTACCGGCACAAGGCAATTAAATGGATTTTGATATATCATGGCCATTTCCTTCATCCTAATCTTCGCAATTTCTTTGTCTTTTAATTGCATTATGTTTTTTTCATTTAGAATGATTTCTCCACTCTTGTTAAGATTTTCAGGCAAAAGTCCCATTATTGCAGTTGCCGTTAATGACTTACCTGACCCTGACTGACCTATTATTGAAAGTATTTGATTTTTTTTAATTTCAAAATCTATTCCATTTACCAAAATCTTTTTATCAGAAGATATTTTTAGATTATTAACTCTTAGCATATTCTTCACCCAGTCCTTGAATCGAAAATACTAAAAGAACAACTAAAACTCCTGCTGGAAGCCATAACCACCACTTGTCTTTAACATTTAATATATTTAGTGCAACCGCAAGTATTGTTCCAAGACTGGTTTCAGGCTCTTTTATTCCAAATCCTAAAAAAGATAAACTCGCTTCCATAAGGATGGCAGTTGCCATAGAGCTTGTAAAGACAACAAGAAGTGTCTGTGATATATTCGGAATAATATGCCTTGTTAGTATTTTAGTATTTCTAACTCCATTTATTTTTAAAAGCTGAATAAACTCCATTTCCTTTAGTACTTTTATCTCATTTACAAGTATTCTTGTGGTAGGTGCAAAGGTAAATATGACTATTACAAATATTAAATTTTTTACATTCGCTCCTATAAAAGCAGCCACACATAGAGCAAGCACATAGAAGGGAAAGCACATAAAAATGTCGACTATGGACATTATTAGTTTTTCAAACCTCTTACCGCTACTTGCTATGAAGGCTAAAACCAAAGATAAAGCTACCTTTATTACTGTGGAAGTAAATGAAATAACTACAGATTTTTGTCCACCGTGCATAAGCCTTATCATAACATCTCTACCAAGTCCATCTGTTCCTAAAAGATGTTCTACACTGGGCTTACTTTCAATATTTCTTAAATCTTGCTTAGTCGGATCAACTTTATAAAAAACTGGTCCAAGCCAAATAAATATTAAAAGTAATGCAATTATTATCTTGTATACTTTTTTCATTGGTTTACCTCCAATCTTTTATCTAGTCTTTGGCTAAGTGCATCTGCAAGTCTATTAGATATAAGCACAAGAAAAGATATTATTGTTATTATTCCAAGGATTAAAGGATAGTCCCTTGCCATTGCCGCATCATAATTAAGTCTTCCTATGCCAGGCCACACAAAAACTGTTTCTGTAATTAACATTCCTGAAATTATTCCTGGTACTTCCATAAGTATCAAAATAACTAACTTTGGAACAATATTTTTAAATCCAATCTTTTTATAGGCTTCGTACTCTGTCATTCCAAAACCTCTGTAAGTTTTTATATAATCTTCATTTTTCACATTTTTCATATAACCTATTACATATCTAACAATAGAAGAAAATTGGATAAATGTAAGCACAATAATTGGAAGAACTCCATGGTATATTCTGTTTAGCCATAGAGGCAAGTCACTTGATTTACTTAACTCTCCCGTTCCTGAAATCGGAAATATTTTGTTATCAAAAGCAAGCCATTTTATAAGTATGATTGAAATTAAAAATGTCGGCATGGATATACCAATCATTGAAATCACATCAACCGCCTTGTATCTAAATCCTTCTTTAAATGAAGCCCATCTTCCGATAAAAATAGATAAAACTATTGCAATGATTAAGGAGGGTACTGTCAATCTCAAAGTATTAGGTAGCCTTTCCAATATAAGTTTTATAACAGGTTTGTTATATTGAATTGAGTAGCCAAAATCAAGTCTAATAAAGGATGTGAACCATTTTGCAAATTTCACTGGCAAAGGGTCATAGTACCCCTTTGACTGTAACATGTTTTCAATTTGCGAAGGTGTCATCCCCTGTTTTATATAACTTGAATATGGGTTTCCTGGTATCATCTGCATAAGAATAAACATTAGTACAGATATTCCCATAACCATTACTATTATACTAATAAGTTTTTTTAAAACTCTTTTCATATTACCACCTTTTAAAAAAGGCTGACCTTGTGGCCAGCCTCAATGATTATTTTACTAATTCCCAGTTTTGAACATTGTAAAAATCTACAAATGTATTTGGTTCGTAGTTCTTTAGTCCATGATTATATGCTTTAACAATGTCTGATGCATATAGCGGAATCCATGGAAGTTCTTTATTTAATAATTTACCAAATTCTTTAAGAGTTTCTGCTCTTTCATCAAGGTTGGTTTGTTGTCTATTTAAGTCCATAAGCTTATCTGCTTCTTCATTTTTGAAAGATGCAATGTTCCAACCGTAAACTCCCGGCTCGTCAGAAGCTTGAGTTGATCTCCAGTTTGGAGTTGGATCTGGATCTGCTTCAAGGGTGTTACCCGTTAGATATAAATCAAAATCGTGATTTCCTACAACCTTATCCATAACAGCTTTAAATTCCATAGGTTCAAGATTTATCTTAACACCAGCTTCCTTTAAGAAGTTTTGAAGAATTGTACCAGTTTGTTCTCTAATTTGATCCCCTGTTGGAACAGTAAGAGTAAGTTCTAAGCCCTTGCCATTCTTGTCAACAAAACCACTGTTGTCAGTGTCTTCATATCCTGCTTCTTTAAGAAGTGCTTTAGCTTTTTCTACATCATATTTATATTCTTCTAATCCTTCTTTAGGGTAAGACCACAATGTCGGTACCATAGGAGTATTTATAACTTCTCCATTTCCTTCAAGAAGTCCTTCAACAATAGATGCTCTATCAATTGCATATGCAAAAGCTTGTCTTAACTTCGCATCTTTTAATTCATCTTTTCTAAGGTTAAAGCCCATGTATTGAATCTTTGAGTTAGGGTATCTATTAACAGTTACATTTTCTTCTTTTAATTTAGCTTCGTCATCGGTCTTAATACCAGATACATCTGCTAAATCTACAGTTCCATTTATAAGTTCTGCAGTAACAGTATCTTCATTAACAACCTTAAAAGTAAATTTGTTTAATTTAGGTGCTCCACCGTAATAATCTTCGTTAGCGTTAAGTTTTACAAACTCACCTTGTTTGAACTCTTCCATTTTATATGGACCTGATCCTATAGGATTTGTAAGTTCCTTTTCAGATTTTGACCAATCTGAAAAATTAATATTTCCCCAAATGTGTTTAGGAATTATTCCCAAAGTTCCTATGTTTATTAGAACTGGTGAATAAGGAACATCAAATGTTATTTCAACAGTCTTTTCATCTGGAGTTTGAACTCCTGTAAGTTCTTCAGCTTCTCCCTTGTTAAAAGCTTCAAAGCCAGAAATAGATCCTACATAAGATTGAAGGTCTCCTTCATAGTCCTTGTTTGCAAGGGCTTCAAGAGTAAATTTAACATCTGCTGATGTAACAGGTTCTCCGTCATGAAACTTTACTCCATCTCTTAAAGTAAAGGTAATCTTCTTGCCATCTTCTGTCATCTCATATTTTTCAGCCATAGCTGGTTCGATTTCTATCTTTGAGTTTAATTGCAATAGTGAATCATATACTAATGAATTAACATTTCCATCATATTGAGTGTTTGAGAAAAGTGGATTAAAATTTCCTTCAGGTGAAGATGTAATACCATATACCAGTTCATCCATGTTCTTTTCTTCTGTTTTTTCAACTACAGCACCAGTGCTGTTTGTGTTTTGGTTTGTTTCGTCATTATTGTCTTTCTTTTTGCAGGCAGAAAGTGGTGCCACTACAAATGAAAAGACTAAAAGCATAACCAATAATTTTTTCAACGATTTATTTTGCATAAATTCCTCCTTAATTTTTACAAATACTATATTACATTAATTATTTTAATATGTCTACATATTAATTTTAATGTTGATTTGTGAAATATCCTTTGATACATGCGTTTATTTTCCCAAGGTGACCTAAATCACAAAATTCACCAAAGGCAAATGCAAATGTCTCATTTTTGTTTACTTTTGCATATTTCCCTGTAGGTGTGGATTTGCTTTCAACAACCATATCCCATTCATGGTTAGGATCTTCCTTGTCATTATTTCTAACCCAAATTCCAAGCGCAAATCTTTTGTTATCCGCAAATTTTAATTCTTTATTTAAATCGCTTAACTTAATAGTATGATAACCTGCATATTCATGTTCACCTTTTGTGTCCATATTGTTATCATAAATTTTATACTTTTTTATAAGTTCCATATACTCTTCTTCATCAAAGCAATCTGAAGCATCCTCTTCAAACTTATCAAAGTCTTCTATTAAATATATTTCAAACTCTGCATTTCTCTTTGTAGTATAAAATCCTATTTCTTTTAATTCTTCACCTGCATTAGGTTTAAAAGCATTTAATAAAATAGTTTTTCCACCTATATCTGAATAAAAGTCAGATCTCATAAAGTCTGTAAATGGCATTTCATCATGTTGGTAAATTCCCGCATAAGTATCTGGATCTTCAACTCTTGTGAACACATATGGATCTCCGCCAATTCCTTCAGTTTGATAGGATACATAGAAATATCCACCATCACCAAATTCTTTTCCTTGTGCGTCCTTTACAATCCAAGCTCCATCAATAGTAGGTCTATTTGTGCTAACAAAATTTTCTTTTGAAAAGTTGTTATCCCATCCAACTATGGCTATTGCGTGGTTTGAAATTATATTTTTTTCTTTTTTTACAAAATACGCTGAAGTGTCTTTGTTGAAACAGTTCTCATTTTGATATGGAAATCTCTTTTGTCCATCATGAGACATATATATATTTGATGAGACTGCACCATATTTAACTATAGCCTGTTTGATTTGTTTTAAATTTTCATCTTCAGGACTAGTTATTTCAGCTTTACTTATATCCCTTAAAAATTCAAATCCCATTACACTTAGAGCAGGGTTTGTTTCAACAGGTCCATTATTATTTAGTCCCGCTCTATATGCACTTTCGCTTATAGAATTAGGTATATTAATATCCGGTTGTGAAAATGGTTTATATGGATCGTCCTTTTCAAGAATAGGTCCATTACCTGACATCAAATAACCAAAGTCAGAATTTCTATCTCTTCCACTTCTTGGTTGGTCATATTTTGATTTATTATTAAACACTAATCCCTGTCTTGTTTCAAAGTTGTTTTCTGAAAGGTCAATACTTTGGCCTGTTTTCATCTTATAGAAAGATTCTAGTGCTGCAAGTGAAGAAAATGAGCGACATGAACCATCTTTATATTGATTTTTTACTGGAGTTACAAACCCTTTTTCTCTTAGGTCGTATTTAACAGGAGTTACTCCATCAGCTTCAAACTCTTTAACAGGTTCTTCACTTTCAGTAATTTCTATGTTTAATACCACTTTACCGAAAATACTTGGAGCTTGTCCACCGTACTCTCCAAATAAAAGTTCTGGATGTTCAAAATAAATTGAGTAAGATTCACTTATATTACCCTTTTCTATTGCCTCATCTGAAACAGTAATTTCTATTTTATCTCCAACAAACTGTAAATTGGAATTTGTTTCAATTGGATTTCCCACTTCATCCATATCAGTCTGTTCAACTGGATTGTTTTTAAAATCGGTTATAGGATTTGAAATAGTCAATTTTCCATTTTTTATATCTTTTTTATCAGCTTTCAGTTCTACATTTAGCTCTTTAAATGTAGCCATTCTCGCCTGGTCTTCACCTTCAGTTGCCAGTGGGTCGTCCTCTGGTCTTACACTATTTCCCTTTAGCCACGAAAAATCATCCATATTAATTTTATCTACAAATATGGTGTTTAATGTCTTAAAGGATTTAATAGTTTCAAAGTAATCCTCGTTCAATTCATTTTCATCAACATAAAGTCTGTGAAGCTTTTTTAGTTCTTTTAGAGCTGTGATATCTTTTACTTTTGTATTTCTTAAATGTAATGCTTCTAAATTTTCAAGTCCTTTCAAGCTTGAAATATCTTCAATTGGATTGTCACGAAGATAAAGTGTAATTAAGTTCTTTAAATTTTCAAGTCCTTTAATTGAAGTTATTTTATTGCTATCTAAGTCAAGTCTTGTAAGATTTGTCATCTTTGAAATTTGAGAAATATTACTTATATTATTATTTTGTAAGCTCAAAAATTTAGGATTAATTCCCCTAAGCCCAAATAAATTTGATAGAGTCGTATTTTGTATATTTATATGTTCTATCTCTTTATTCGCGGAAAAATCTATTGTGCTTAGTGTCTCCTTTTGAAGGTTTTTGTAATCATTATTGATATACCAAAATTCTTTAAGCTTAGGCATTTCTTTTAGAAAAGAAAAATCTGTCACTTCCCTCTTCAATGAAGCGTCATTTAAAGTTACATGGAACTGTTCTAAGTTCTTCGCATATTTTAGTGGGCTCACAAGTGTATCTGTTACATTTCTGCCCTTCACTTTAAATGTCTTTAACATATTTAAATCTTCTGGAGTTATTTCTCTATCACCTATAGGCTTCTTCTCTTTTGAAAATTTTTTATTCGCCTCATCTGTTAAATTTGTGTACTTTTTATAAAAATTACTATATTCATTAAAGAGTTCTTTATAAAAATCTTCAGTTTCTTTTTCCATAAACTTAATATCATCTGGGATTTCTATAGTTATTTCGCCAATGTTCCATATATATTCACCTACAAAAGTAATTTTTAAATTTACTTTTAATTCTTTTCCCCTATTTGCATAAAGCACATCATTATCTATTTCAAGATTAATTTTATTTGTTGCTTTATCGTATTGAGCAGTTACACCCGGAACATCTGCTTCAATATTTTCCATTATATTAAGTTCATCTGCTTCAAAAACTTCTTCTAATTTCTCTTCAAGTTTATCAAAACCCTTATATGGATTATCAAAAGATAAAGGATTTGAAGTAAAAGTTAACTTTTCAGGAACACCAACTGTTTGACCCCAAAAACCTATGCTTGCCATTCCTATATCTTGCATTGGTAGAAGTTTAGAAATTAAATCTGCCAATTCTGTATAGTCATATACTCTATTACCAGTAAAATCAACATGATTTAATTTTGTAAAATCCTTAATTATTGATACATCATCTATTCTATTTGCAGATACATCAAGAAATTCCAACTTTGTAAGATTTTTTAGTGGAGATATATCTGTAATTCCCTTAGAAATTATTTTATTGTTTTCATCTCCATCTACAGTTACGTTGTAATGTAAATCAAGTCCTGTTAAATTGGTTAAATTTGCAAGAGGAGATACATCTTCGATTAGATTGTTGTAAAGTTTTAAAAACTCTAAATTCTTTAAATTTTCTAAAGGTTTAATATCTGTTATTCTATTTCTTTGAATTTCTAAGTACTTTAAATTCTTTAAATCTTTTAGAGGAGTAATATCGGAAATTTCATTTTCATTTACCTTTAATTTTTCAAGGTTAACACAATATTCAATCCCCTTAATGCTCTTCATACCCCTTGTTACTGCAAACTTAAAATCCTTTGTTCCAGATAAACTCTTCGGTTCTCCTAAGATAGAATAAGCAAAACTTTCACCAAAAGTAGGATTACCATCCACATCTAAGAATATGGAAATTTCTTTTAAACTTTCCATTTCCTCCTTGGTTATAGCTGCAGAGTCTTCTCTATCTCTTGAGATATTTTTATTTAAAACTTTCCTAAAAAGCGGATCTTCAATCTCAACAAAAACTTTTTTTCTTGCATTTTTAACTGCTTCTTTTAGTTTTTCCACAGCCATATCTATCTCATCTTGTGACTTTGCATTTTTTAAAACATCACTTGCGTTAGATATTTCCTTTTGAAGTTTATCTTTGTCAGAATCAGCCATATCAAGTTTTAAAACTTCTTTAGCCTTTTCTATCTCTTTCTCTAAATTTGTCTTATCCAATACTGGTGCTGGTTCTGTCGGTTTAGTTGGTTCTGTTGGTTTGCTTGGTTCTGTCGGTTTAGTAGGCTCAGTTGGCTTTTTGTTTTCATCTTTACTGCCAACTTTTAAGAATTCTTCTACTTTATTTTCTACACCTTTTGATATAGAACTCTTTCCACCAAGAATAATAACTTTTTCTATATCTTTTTCTTTCAAATAATCTGTAAGATTACCTTCTATTCTATCCCTTCTTACAAGTACAATTGGAGCATTATTCTTTTTAGCAACAAGTCCACCTGCAAGAGCATCGGGAAAATCTTCCCCACTTGCAAAAACTATATTATTAGAATTAAACTCCTTTGCAACTTTTAATGAAGTTTCATATCTATCTTTGCCATAAATTCTTTTTACATTTTTAAATCCTGGTAAACTACTTTCCCCACCAAATATAAGTTCAGGACTATATTTGTTTAAATCTATTCCACATCCAGCATCATAAAGTATTATTGAGCCTTCACTGTATATATAAGGTGCAGCTACAAGTGCATCAGCAAAGTTTTTCCCACTTGCAAAAACTACTTTTGTAGAATTTGGGTTTAATTTTTTCTTATATTCAAATACCTTTATTGAAGTTTGGTATCTGTCTTTTCCAGCAATTCTATTTACTTTTGCTACCTTTGAAAGTTCTTTTTCAACAGAATTTGAAACTGTACTTTCTCCACCTACCAAGATAATTTCTTTTGCTTTTACTCTCTTAATCTCTTCGATAACTTCCTTTGACACCATATTTTTTCTTGTTAATAGGATAGGGTATTCATTTTCACAAGACATTGCAGACGCAGATATAGCATCAGGATAATTTTCTCCAGATAGAACTATAACTCTATCAGTTGTTTTAACATACCTTTTACTTATCTCTACTGCAGTTTTGTATCTGTCAGGTCCAGCAATTCTATTGATTTCTTTTGCAAAGTTTTTTTCAGGTGAAAAGATTAACAATGCAAAGCACAATAGAGCAATAAAATAGTTTCTTACCTTTCTCATTAAAACCTCCTAAGTTTAGTTATAGCTTAACTAAATAATAGTCGCGCTTATATAATTGTATCATATTAATACGTTAAATTAAATCAGTCTTTACCATCTTTTAAAATTTATAATTAAAAAAAGGAGAATATTTCATCTCCTGTCTCTTATTTTAATTTCAAATCACTATCAATAATCTTATATTTTATTTCTCCAAGGGCTTCCACTTCAGGGTCATGGCTTGCAAGTATAATTGTCTTACCCATATCTCTCCACTCTTTAAAAAAGTCCAAAGTTTTTTCTTTCCAATACTTATCTAAGTCATTTGTTGGTTCATCTGCAATAATTATTTCTGGGTCTCTTGCGTGATTTATTGCAAGCATTGCCCTTCTTCTTTGACCTCCACTAAGGGTGTGGGGAAGGCTATTCTTCTTATCTTTTATTCCAATGTTATCTAAAAGTTCTTCTATTTCTTTTTTTGAAATGTCTTTGCCTGCTACTTTTGCAGCAAATTCTATATTTTCTGCAATTGTAAGAGCCTTTATCATTACCGAAGACTGAAATAAATAGCCATAGGTCTTTGAACGAAGTTTAGATATTTCTTGGTCGCTTAAACTCCAAAGGTCTTTGCCCTGTAACAAAACTTTTCCTTCTGTTTGTTTTAGAAGTCCTCCAATTATCATTAATAGTGTAGATTTTCCAGTTCCTGACTCTCCCGAAATGGTTGTGATTTTACCTTTTTCAATTTTTAGGTCTATATTTCTTATTGGGGTTACTGCTTCTCCAGTTGTAAATGTCTTTGTTATATTTTGTAATTCCAACATTATATACCCCCTGTAATAGCTTGGCTCGGTTCTATGGATGAGTTCTTAAGTATAGGTCTTATTGTTGCAAGTAGTGAAATTACTATGGCAAAGACTAAACTAAGTACCATGGAAATAATTATTTGATTTACATCTATACCAAGTGGTAATGCCATAAGTTTTCTTATTCGCTCTGTTATAAACACAGTTGATAGTCCTCCAAGAATTGATCCAATTAGTCCTGCTGTTCCCGATTGGATTAAAACTTCTAAGAAGCTTTCCTGTAAAACTTTTTTCTTACTTAGTCCGATTGAACGAAGATATCCTATTTCTGTTTTTCTCTCCTTTGCAATCATGTTGTATAGAGTTGATATTGCTATTGCAGTTATTAAAAATACTAAGAGTGCAAAAATTAAAAACAATAATAAAAATGAATTTGCTTGTTCTTTTACCATGTCTCTAACTTGTGAAACGTGAATAGCCTTTGCTCCAAAACCTTCAACATTTAAATTGTCTATAAACTCATTTACATCAACGCCGTCTTTGAGCTTAATAAAGGATGTAGTTATAAGTTTTTGAGGATCTTTTTCATCAAAGTAATCCGTTGAGAAAGTTTTTTTACCTAAATCTCTTACAGTATCAAGATCCATAAAGATTGACTCGTCAAATCCACTTCCAGTCCTATAAAGCCTTCCCTTTACATCAAAGACATTGTTTAAAAGAAATGCCTTTCTGCCAAATTCCCCACCTATATTTTGTCCTAAGACCATCATACCATCTTCTATTTTTTCAATATTTTCATTTTCAAGCCATGGTTTTATTAAAAAGTCCGACTCTCCATCTACTCCTACAATTCTATAGGTTTTGTCAGTTCCACAACAAACTCCTCCTGGTAGAGTCTTTACAAAAAATTGATTTGTTACTTTTTCTATTTTGTCCTTAGGAATTCTTTCCATTAGTTTGTCTTCTTCAAAATATTTCATTTCAGCAACTCCGCTGAATAAAAAGTCCTGTGGATTGCTTTCAGCTTCTGCAGGATAGATAACAACATCCGCTCCCATTCTATCCTCATTGAACTTTATTCCATCATCTATTTCTTTATATATGTTGTAGACAACAGTAAATACCAAAGTTGAAATAAGAGTTACAAAAATTGCAATAAGAACTTGATTTTTTCTTCTGAAGACATTTTTTAATGCCAGTTTAAACACTATAATTCTACCTCATTTTTAATAAACATCTGTAAAATTCCAAGTACAATAAATACTACACCAATCACAATAGCAAATGTCTTCATTGTGTGACATGCCATGCCTTCCATTTTGCAAACTCCAATTCCAACGTTGTTCATAGTTATTGCAATTGCCAAAACACCCATGCCAATTAGTTCAAGTGTAGACTTTGAGTTCTTAATTATATTTGCAATTCCAACTACAATAGTTGCAACCGCTAAGTATAGTAGTGCCACATCAGTCCAATGGCACTTCATAGGAACTTCCATTCCCTTTACTGTCTCTATCATACCTTCACATGGTGTAGCAAAAGTTTTTAGCCCAATAATTAAAACTATTGATGCTACTATTGCTAAAATATTACAAATTTTTTTAGTTTTATTTTTCATTTTTATCATTCCTCTTTATGTTTATATTATATTTTTACTTTTGAAAGAACACTAATTATTAATAGGGAACTAACTCTTGATTTAATCCATAATTCCCTATACTTTAAAATCACCTTTTTATTTTTAATGATTAGATATGTATAATTATCTTACCAGCAAGCTCCACCTCACATATATTTGAGATTTAAATAATTTATTTCCTATTGTATTATATCAACACACAATTACTATTTCAAGATTAACCATTCATTAGCATTAATAGCAAAAAAATCCCCTACTGCATTCACAGTAAGGGATATTTTTTATTTCTTTTCCAATTTTATCTTTATCTCTTCACCATTTAAATCAACAATTTCTCCTTCAAGAGATTTATTTATTTTTATTTCAACTGCCAAAGTTTCATCTTTGATAAAATCTTCAAATTTTTTAATTGCACCTTCAACTTCTTCTGTTGGTGTGTACTCTATGATGATGTTGTCTAAAATGTCATAGTCATTTGACTTTCTCATCTGCTGAACTTTTGAGATAAATTCTCTTGCGTATCCTTCTGATTTAAGCTCAGGTGTGATTGTAGTGTCTAAGATTACGAATAGATTGTTTGCCATTGTTACGTCAAAGCCTTCTTTTGCTGAAACTCTAACTTCAACATATTCTCTCTTAATTTCTGTATCTTCATCTTTGAGCTTAACTTTTTGAATAGTTTCATTTAGTTTTGATACAAAGTCCTTAGCGTCCACTTCTTGTAGGAACTTTTGGAAGTCTTTAATCTTTCCTCCAAGAATTCTTCCTGCCACTTTGAAGTCTGGCTTAAGTTCGTAGTTCATAAACTCGGAAAGATCTTTTCTAAATTCCACTTCTTTTATATTAAGTTCTTCTTTTATAAGTGGAACTAAATCTTCAATAATCTCTTTATATTTTGCATCAACTACAATTTCCTTTAATGGTTGTCTTACTTTTATATTCACTTCTTCTCTTGAAGCTCTTCCAAGGGTTACAAGTTCTCTTACAATATCCATTTTCTTTTCAAGCTTCATGTCGATAAGGGATTCGTCTTCTTCTGGTATGAAGTCAAGGTGTACTGAAACTTTATCTGTAAGATTTCTATACATCTCTTCTGCCATAAAGGGTGTTATTGGAGCTATAAGTTTTGTAAGTCCAAGTAAGATTTCATATGTGGTATTATATACCGCCTTTTTGTCGTCATCCACTTCTGTCTTCCAGAATCTTCTTCTATTTCTTCTGATATACCAGTTTGAAAGGTCTTCTATAACGAAGTCAGATATATTTCTTACAACCTTTGTAACTTCAAAGATATCCATATCTTCTTTGTATTCTTTAATTAAATTATTATATCTTGAAAGTATCCATCTATCTATCTCTGGTCTATCCTTTGGTTCTATATAGAACTTCCTTGGGTCGATGTCGTCTGTGTTTGCATATAGTTTAAAGAAGTTGTAGGTATTTTTAAAAGATCTAAAGAACTTACTTTCAACTTCTCTAAGTCCGTCCACGTCAAATCTTGTTGGTACCCAAGGTGGAGATACGTATAGTGAATAAAATCTTACAACGTCTGCACCATATTCATCAAATAATTCTATTGGATTTAATGTATTTCCTCTTGACTTAGACATCTTCTTGCCGTCTTTGTCTAAGATAAGATCATTTACAAGCACATTTTTATAAGGTGCCTTTCCTGTAGTTAATACAGATATTGCAAGTAGTGAGTAAAACCATCCTCTGGTTTGGTCAATACCTTCATTTATAAAGTCTGCAGGGAAGAGTTCTTCAAAGAATTTTTCTTTGTTTTCAAATGGATAGTGATGTTGTGCAAAAGGCATTGCACCAGAGTCAAACCAAACGTCGATAACGTCTTTTTCTCTCGTCATTATTTCTCCACACTCTTCACATCTCAAGTGAACATCATCAACATATGGTCTGTGTAGTTCTATATCTTCTGAGATGTCTTCGATTGCTCTTTCTTTAAGTTCCTTTCTTGAACCTACAGATGTGGTGTGACCATTTGGACACTTCCATACAGGGAATGGTGTCCCCCAGTAACGTGATCTTGAAATTGCCCAGTCATTTAGATTTTCAAGCCAGTTTCCAAATCTCTTTTCTCCAACAAATTCTGGGAACCAATTTACTTTATTATTTTCATCTATAAATTTATCTTTAAGTTTTGTAACTTCAATGTACCATGATGGCTTTGAATAATATATAAGTGGTGTGCTGCATCTCCAGCAATGTGGATAGTTGTGTTCAACCTTTTGCTTTTTAAACACCTTGCCCTGTTCTTTAAGATATTTTATAACCTCAGGGTCTGCATCCATAACAAACATACCCTTCCAAGGAGTTTCATCAAACTTCCCTTCTTCGTTAACAGGGTTTATAAGTGGAAGGTCATATCTTCTTCCTGTTTGATAGTCATCTTCTCCAAAAGATGGAGCTGTGTGTACAATACCAGTACCATCAGTTGTGGATACATAATCTGCCACTGTTACAAAGAAAGCTTTCTTGTCAGGTTTTATAAATGGAAGAAGTTGTTCATACTCCATATATTCCATGTCCTTGCCCTTAAGTTCCTTTATAACTTCATAGTCCTCTCCAAGTACTTTATCTGCAAGTGCCTTTGCAACATAGAACTTATTTCCATTAGACTCAGCTAATATATAATCTACATCTGGTCCCACTGTAAGTGAAACATTTGATGGAAGTGTCCATGGTGTAGTTGTCCATGCTAAAAAGTATTCATCATGATCAACTCTTTTGAATGCCACGATTATTGTATCAGTTTTAATATTTTTATATCCTTGAGCAACCTCGTGGGATGCAAGACCAGTTCCACATCTTGGACAATATGGAAGTATTTTTGCACCTTCATATACAAGTCCTTTTTTGAACATATTGTCAAGTAACCACCATACAGTTTCGATATAGTTATTATCCAATGTGATGTATGGGTTGTCCATGTCCGCCATAAATGCCATTCTATGAGACATCTCTCTCCATGCCTTTTCATAAGTGAAAACAGAGTTTTTACATTCTTTGTTGAAGGCTTCAACTCCATACTCTTCTATTTCTTTTTTACTTTGTAGGTTTAACTTCTTTTCAACTTCAATCTCTACAGGAAGTCCATGTGTATCCCATCCTGCTTTTTTCTTAACCCTGTAGCCTCTCATGGTCTTATATCTACAGTTCATATCCTTTAGAGTTCTGGATATAACATGATGTATTCCTGGTTTACCATTTGCAGTAGGAGGACCGTCAAAAAATACATAGTTCTTATCCTTTGGTCTTTGATTTACAGTTTCATGTAATAAGTCAATTTCTTTCCAATACTCTGCTGTTTCAATTTCTCTTTCTCTTACAGGTTTATTGGAAAGATCTCTAAATTTTGCCATTCTTTATTCCTTTCATTCTATATTACAATTTAGGTTCATTTTGGGTATAAAAAAATCCCTAGTCTAAACTAGGGACGAATTTTCCGCGGTACCACCCAAATTGTGAATTGTCTTCACCACTCATAAACTTAACGCGTTTAACGGGACACTCTACATATCGAATATCCAACTCCAAGTTGATCTATCTTACACTCCAGCAATTCGTTCCACCAAACCGAATCTCTCTATAGCCTTTATGAAAGAACGTACTCTTCAGTCATTAATGCATTATATTTTATAATTAGTATTTGTAATTGTCAAGTTATTTTTCTGTAAAGTCTATAGAATTTACAAGAAGTGTTCTGATTTGCTCCACAAAGTCTTGGTCTTCAACAGTAAAATTATTTATAATATCTGAGTCAATATCAATAACACCATAACACACATCGTTCTTTATAAGGGGAACAACAAGCTCTGACTTTGCAGACTCGTCACATACAATATGGCCTGGAAACTTTGACACGTCATAAACTTTTTTTGTTTCCATAAGTAGTGCACATGTTCCACAAACTCCCTCTCCAACAGGTATCTTTATGCAGGCTGGCTCTCCCACATATGGTGCAAGTATTAAGTCACCTTCTCTGTTCATTAAATAAAAGCCTGCCCAAATAACATTTTCAATGCTGCTAAAAAGTATTTCTGAAACCCACTTTAGTTTTTCATCTATAGTTTTTCGCTTTTGCAAGTTATCTAAAAAAGTTTCTAAAATTTCATCATATTTTCCCATTTCCATCTCCTATAGTCCCAGTTCGTCCTGTTTTTTTCTAAGCTTTATAATCACTTGGTCTTCTTCCAGTTCCACCATGTCGTAGGTTATCGGCTCATCCTTTTTAACATCTACCTTTAACTTTGTCTTCTTTGTTATTAATCCAATAGGCAGTAGATTTTTCTTTCGTTGGTCAATGTGGCTTATAATTTGTCCATATACGTCTTTTCCACCAATTCCTTCAAGAGTTTGTCCCTTCTTCAAGTCTCTCTTTGCAAGTGTAATAGTATCTGACACTTGACCTTTTTCAGGAACTATCGTAGGATCTTTTTCTACAATTGCATTGTAAATTGTTATTGGTGTTTCAAGGCTTGTTAAGTGGTATGGCCTATAAAGCACATAGTTTGGCCCGTCCCCCATTGACAAGTATCCCATTAGGTCATGCACTTCATCTGCATCATGGGTTACCACTGCAAACACTCCTGGCGCAATGCCGAAGCAAAAGTCCACAATGCGGTAGCTATTTAAAATACCACCTTGTTCCTTTAGTGTAAACTGACTTGCCATTGTCTTTATGTCAGTTGTAAGTCCATGGCATCCAGGGATGTCTGGAGTAAATCCAAGGGCATTTGCACTCGAGGTAAGTTCAATCATTGTGTTTGTTCCATCTACAAAGGCAGTTAACATCTTTGGATAAAGTCCTTTTTTCAAAGCCTCTTCCCTAAGGTCATCCTCCGTTGCATAGTAGTTAAGGGGATTGTTCTTTCCCTTTCCAACTGCAAGTAGCTTAAAGCCCGCTCCAACTGCAAAGTTTGCAAGTTCCATTATAGCTCCTGGCTCGTCGCCAGCAGAGCCAGTGTACACAACTTTATTCTTCTTTGCCCTTTCATTAATAATCGGCCCAACCACTGCATCACATTCCACGTTGAGCATAATTATATTTTTATAATTATCAATAGACTCTAAAGCAAGCTTTGCACCAAAGGGAGGATTGCCAGTTGCATCAACTACTCCTTGAATCTTGTCCAGCCCATAGGAGAGTTCATAATTTTCAGTAATTACAAACTGACCCTTCTTCATTGCAAGTTCTGCTTGTGATTTTTTATTTGTAAATATAATGTCTTCTTCTTTTACTCCAGAAGAAAGGTAGGCATGCTTTGCCTTATCAGGTTTTTCTTCAACTATAATTGAAGTCTTCATTCCCTTTATTCTACTGATTTGATTAACCAGTCCCGTACCCATCTTTCCACTTCCTACAAGGGCAATCTTTAATTCTTCTCCTCTATTAGTAAGCTCCTGTAGCTTTCTTGTCATTTTAAACATTTTCCACCTCGTCTATTCCCTGGGCACATGCAAATGCAGATGCCCAAGCCCAGTGTAGATTGTAACCTCCACAGTCACCATCCACATCAAGTATTTCACCTATTAAGTAAAGTTTATCATATATTTTTGATTTTAGCGTCTTTGGATCAATTTCTCTTGTGTCAACACCACCACAAGTTATCTGTCCGTCCTTCTCCGACTTATAACTTGTAACCTCCAAACGTAAATCTTTACACTTTTCGCAAATAGATTTTATTTCCTCATTTGTTAGCTCACTCACATGATTTTTATAAATTTCTAAATCTTTGATGATTAAATCAGAAATATTATCATGAAGGATAGAGCTTAATAAATCTTTTGGACTCTTGTATCCATTTTGGCTTATGGATGAAACTAAGAAGTTAAAAAGCTCTTCTTTCTCCATATGTGACAACAAATCAAGAGATACAAATACCCTTTCGCCCTTTTTAATTTCAGCAATTGCTCTACCTGATATCTGTAAAATTCCAGGACCAGAAATTCCATAGTCTGTAAAGAGTATATCTGAAGACTGTTTTAAAATCTTCTTCCCATCCTTAACAAGGTAAACATCACCAGGCACTTTTGTTCCCTGAATAGTCTTGTAAAGTTTTTCCTTGGTGTTAAGCTGTACAATACCTGGATAAGTTTCTGTTATGCTATGTCCCAGGTCTTCTAAAAGTCTGTATCCATTTCCATCGGAGCCAGACTTTGCCATAGCCCTGCCCCCAGCTGCAACGATTAAATAATCAAAAGTATATCCACTGTTATCATACTTTAAAATTCTTACATTTCTCTTAAAATCTATTTTCTTTATATAAGAGTTTAAATGCACAACCACATTTTGATTTTCCGCCTCTTGTATTAGGCACTGTGCAATGGTTTTTGCTTGAAGACTCATGGGATATACCTTTCCATCTTCCAGTTCAATCTCCTTTACCCCAAGACCATTAAAAAACATTATGCAGTCATCGTAAGTAAAATTATTTATTATTGACATGGGAAACTTTTCATTTTGCCCATGATAGTTTTCTATGCTTATGTTTGAATTTGTAAAGTTGCATCTTCCATTGCCCGTTGCATAAATCTTTTTTAAAAGCTTGTCATTTCGTTCAAAAATATGAACTTCATGACCAAGTCTTGCCAGTTGTATAGATGCAAAAACTCCGGAGGCTCCCCCTCCTATAATTCCAATTTTCGCCATAACTCCTCCTACATTAAAGTATAAACTAAAAGAAGTCGTTTATAAAGCAAAAGACAGCCTCTATGGGCTGCCTTTATTTATTTTCAAATGTAAGAACTACAAAATTTCCATTTTTAACTTTATTTACGATACTTTCTTCATTAAAATCTTGAAAATTTATAACTGAACCAGCTTCATATTGCTTAAAAATTGCTATTGGCTTAGACGCTTTTATATCATATACCTCTTCACTTTCAGTTATAAAACCACCTTCAAGCTTTGTATAGGGATTTTCCATTTTATATGAAGTTACAGATTCTACTCCCTTCATATTTCCTATAGATACGTTTAGGCTAGATTCATGCATACTTACTGCAATTATACCTTCTTTATTAATAAGTTCACCCATTTCAAGCACATCTTCTTTGTTTAATTTTGAGTCCTTTACAGACCAAAACTCTATTTTAATATTCGAAATTTTGTCATCTACCTTATAACTTACCACCGCAGAATCAGGATTTAATGATTTAAAAATTCCACCATCAACTTCACTAAATTCATAAGGCTTAATCGTCATTTCCTTTAAGTCATGATTTTTATTTTGACATGACACAAAAAGTAACATAGCAATCAGTATAATTAAAATACTATGTTTTTTCATAATATCACCTCTTTAGTATATTATACCACGTTGAAGTGGAAAATGAGAAGTGAGATGTTAATAGCTATTGATAAGAAGTTTACCTTGGAAAAATAAAGTGAAAATAATAAAAAACTGCCCTCACTGAGAGCAGTCTCTATCTATTCTTTTTCTATTGCAAGTTCTCCATCTTTCACTGTTATTACAACCTTATCTTCATCGGATACTTCTCCTTTAAGAAGTTTTCTTCCAAGTTCTGTTTCCACATACTTTTGTAAGAATCTCTTAATTGGTCTTGCACCATAATGAACGTCATATGCCCTTGCCATGATAAGTTCCTTTGCAACCTTGTCAAGTTCAATGGTGATTTGTCTTTCGGAAAGTCTTTCTTCAATTTCTTTTACATCTTTGTCTAAGATATCATAGATTTCATTTTCTGTTAATGGTTTAAACAATACAATATTGTCCACCCTATTTAAAAACTCTGGTCTAAATGTAAACTTCATCTTATCCATTACTTCTTTCCTTGCTGATTCAGATATTTCTCCTTCTTGGTTGATACCATCAAGAAGATTTTCTGATCCAATATTTGAAGTCATAATTATAATGGTGTTTTTAAAGTCTACGGTTCTACCTTGATTATCTGTTAATCTTCCGTCATCTAAAACTTGAAGTAGGATGTTAAATACATCTGGATGCGCCTTTTCAATTTCATCGAATAGCACCACTGAATATGGTTTTCTTCTTACAGCTTCTGTTAATTGTCCGCCTTCTTCATAACCAACGTATCCTGGAGGTGAGCCTACAAGTCTTGATACGGAATGTTTTTCCATATACTCAGACATATCTATTCTAATCAAATTCTTTTCGTCATCGAACATGGCTTCTGTAAGTGCCTTTGCAAGTTCGGTCTTACCAACTCCTGTAGGTCCCAGGAATATAAATGAACCAATTGGCTTTTCGAATGATCCTATTCCAGACCTTGAACGGATTATGGCTTCTGTTACCGCTTCCACAGCTTCCTCTTGTCCAATAACTCTCTTGTGAAGAACTTCGTCCATGTTTAATATTCTATCTCTTTCAGACTCTACTAATTTATTTACTGGAATATGAGTCCAATTTGATACAACTTCTGCAATTTCTTCTTCAGTTACTTCTTCCTTTAATGAAGAGTCGCTGTTCTTTACATTTTCAGTAGCCTGTGCAAGTTTTGTTTCAAGTTCTGCCAATGTGGAGTATCTAAGTTTTGAAAGCTTTTCAAAGTCGTAGTTTCTTTCCGCTTCTTCCATTTGAATACGAACTCTGTCAATTTCAGCCTTAAGTTCCTTTACTTCATCTATTTCAGACTTTTTATTTCTCCAGTCCTCATATTCTAAGTCATATTCATTCTTTAAATCTTGAAGTTCTTTTTCCAAGTCTTCAAGTCTCTTCTTGCTCAATGAATCGTCTTCTCTCTTTAATGCAGCCCTTTCAATTTCAAGTTGCAATACCTTTCTCTTCTTTTCATCAAGGGATGATGGCATAGAGTCAATTTCAGTTCTAACCATGGCAGAAGCCTCATCCATTAAGTCGATTGCCTTATCCGGTAAGAATCTATCAGTTATATATCTATTGGAAAGTGTGGCACATGCAATAACTGCATTGTCAGAAATTCTAATACCATGATGTATTTCGTATTTCTCTTTAATTCCCCTCAAGATTGAAATTGTATCTTCAACACTTGGCTCAGTTACAAGTACCTTTTGGAATCTTCTTTCTAAAGCGCCGTCCTTTTCAATATATTTTCTATATTCATCAAGGGTTGTTGCACCAATTGTATGGATTTCTCCCCTTGCAAGCATTGGCTTTAACATATTTGATGCATCCATGGCCCCTTCAGACGCTCCAGCACCAACTAATGTGTGAAGCTCGTCAATAAACAAAATTATTTCGCCTTCGGACTCTTCAATCTCCTTTAAAACGGATTTAAGTCTTTCTTCAAATTGACCTCTATACTTTGCACCAGCAACTAAAGAAGCCAAGTCAAGTGCAAAGATGGTCTTATCCCTAAGTGTTTCAGGAACGTCATTCTTCACAATTCTTTGTGCCAGTCCTTCAACAATAGCTGTCTTACCAACACCAGGTTCACCAATTAAAACTGGATTGTTCTTGGTTCTTCTTGAAAGAATTCGAACGCAGTTTCTAATCTCTTCGTCTCTACCAATAACAGGGTCAATCTTTCCCTTTCTCGCTTCTTCTGTTAAATCCCTTCCATATTTTTCCAAAGCATTCATAGAACTTTCAGGGTCATCGGTTTCAACTCTGTTACCTTTTCTAATTTCAGCGAGAGCTTTTTCAAATCCCTTGGCAGTTATATTATATTTTTTCAAAATTTCTGGAAAAGTAATATTCTTTTCCTTTATTAAAGCAAGATAGATATGTTCAACAGAAATAAAACTGTCCTTCATTCTCTTTGCTTCATCTTCCGCAATTAAAATAATTCTTTGGAACAATTGTGAAGGATAAATATTTGATGGACTGTCAACCTTAGGAAGTCTATCAAGCTCGAAGCTTAGGTCCTTAAGGTAGCTTTCCATATCAACTCCCATTTTCTCCAAAGTCTTATTAACTATGCCTTCAACATCTGCAACCAGTGCATAGTGAAGATGTAAATCAGAAATCTCTGGATTTTTATTCTTTAGTGCAATATTTTGAGCATCTTGCACTGCTTCCATAGATTTTTTAGTAAGTTTGTTTAAATCCATATTACTCCCCCCCCTTACTACATTTCTTTTAATTTTCTATATAATTCTTCTTGTTCTTCATTTAAATTTTCAGGATTTACAATTTGAACTTCCAAATATAAATCCCCTTTATTTCCCTTCATATCCTTAAAGCCTTTACCAGACAACTTTATCCTTTGTCCTGACTTAATTCCCTTAGGCACGTTTACTTTGATTTTCTTTTCCAAAGTATCTACAACAACTTTGTGGCCAAAGTATGCATCCCATGGATACACATTTATTTTTTTAGTTATGTCAAGACCGTCAATTATATTTTCAGAGTCTATGACATTTACTTTGATGTATATGTCCCCATCAAGACCAATCTTTTCTCCCTTGGTTCTAATTTTCTTGCCTGGAAGTATTCCTTTAGGAACTTTTACATTTAAGGATTTATTTTCACCATTAACATTCAAAGCAAGAGTCTTTTCAACTCCTTCATAGGCTTCCTTTAAGCTTATGGAAATTTCCGTGTCATATCTTTCCCTTTGTTTTCTTGAGCGACCTGTGAATCCAGAAAATATATCTCTCTTGCTCTTTCCCGAACTTTTAGAGCCGCCTCCAAAACCTCCAAAAATCATATTGAAAAAGTCAGAGAAACCTTCTGTGCCACCTGTTGTGTAGGTATATGATCCATTTCCAAAATTTGAAAAATCAAATCCATAGGCAGATGGATCAAAGTTTTGTCCACCGGTAAAGTTATAACCAGAGCCAAAAGTATCATATTTTTTTCTCTTTTCCTTATCTCCAAGCACCTCATAAGCTTCGTTAATTTCCTTTAGCTTTTCAGATGCCTTTTCATCACCTTGATTCAAATCAGGATGATACTTCTTTGCAAGTTTTCTATATGCTTGTTTTATTTCACTATCGGAAGCAGACTTGTCCACTCCCAATATTTTATAATAATCTTTATATTCCATAATGCCTCCTTGGACTTTGACTTTCTTTGACTATCATTAGTATATCATAATCAAAAGCAATTATCAATACAATTATAAAAAAATATTTCAATTTAAATAGATTCATTTTACAGTCATAAAAAAAGATATTAAACTATTTTATTTCAAAAATTTTCTCAAAACAGATTTCCATATTTTATTAAGACTGTTTAGGGTTATCATGGGTAATGACATAAAAAATGGGAAGAAAATCTTGAAATGTCATCTCTCCGACTCTTCCTCCCTACTTTTATTCATACTTTTCACTTATATTTTCATTTATTATTTTTTCCAGCTCACTATAGTCTTCCTTAATCTTTGAGTCTTTGTATTTATCTCTTGTTTTATAAAGTAGTTCCCTTGCATTTAAGAAATCTTTTTCTACTATATATTTTGTTATTTCAAGTTGAGCTATGGACTCGGCATAGCCTTGTTCTGTTTCATATTTTTTAAATAATTCTTGATTTGCCCTGTAGTCTTCTTCAAATTTTTCATAATTCTCAAGTTTGAAGTCGCACACACATCTGTTTATAGAGTATAAAAGTCTTAGTCTTTCGTCTCTAAGTCTTGAAAGTTCTACCTTGTCTAAAACTTCTTTTGCACTTTCATATTCATTATTTCCTATATATCCTGCTGAAAGGTTAATCCTTATAATATTTTTTAGGTTTTCTCCCTTTGCTCTTTGAAGAATTTTTTCCATCTCCCTGTTATATTGTTCATATTTACCCTCATAAAAGAGTTGTAGTTTCTTCTTTAGTATTACGGAAAACGCTACAAAGTATATTGTATTTATTATTGCTAAAAGTAAAATTATAGCTACTCCAATTTTCCAGTAATATGACATAAGTTTTGATGAATCAATTTTAAAAACTGTTTGTAAAATTAAAAGAATGATTCCAATTATTAAGCCAAGTGATAGTACTCTTTTGAAATTTATTTTCATATTGCCTCCTTTTTTAATATTATATCATTTAAACTGCCTTTTTAATTGTTTTTGTTAATTGTTATCTGGGTATATATAATTGTAAATATTTTAAAGGAGAAAGATATGAAAGAGAGAAATTTAATTATTGATTTATTGTTACGCCTTGTAGTATCTATGGCAGTGGTTGCAATTACAACATTTTTTGTCCCTGGCATGAAATATAGTGGCGGATTTAAAACCCTTGCACTTATAGCAATTGTAATTGCAGTTGTACAACAAATTTTAGACTCTGCCTTTGGACTTTCAAGAAGTGCGAAGGGCTGTTCTGGATTTTTAGTAACCGCTCTTATTCTTTTTATTACTGGTAAGCTCATTTCTGGATTTACAGTATCCATACTCGGCGCACTAATCGGTGGTATTATATTTGGTGCTGTTGATGCTATCATACCAGGAGAAAAACTTCATAAATAAGTTTTAGCTATTGGTTTTTCCGATAGCTTTTTATTTTATACTATCATTATATTTTAAATAAAGAAGCGTCCACTCTTAAGTAGACGCTCTTATAATACATTTTATTTTTCACGATTCACATGGCAACCTGGACAGTTTTTGCTACACTCACATCCGCAGTCGCATGTGCCTTTATTTTTGATAACTCTTTTAACTGCCAGTATCACCAATACTATTACTATTGCTATGATAATATAATCTGTCATTTTAACACTTCTTTCTTTTAATACTCATTTACTGAGTAATTCATAACGCCTTCCCCGTTCTTATATTTATTTGGTCTAAATATTAAGAATAGATATACAGCTAATATTACAAAGGCTATCGCCGTTGCAATATTAAATCCTGTTTTTAAAACCGCAAATGCACCAATTTGATAAACCATAAAAGCTATTGTGTAGGAGAAGAATAGTTGATATAGTAAGGCAAATCTAAACCATTTTGATGATCCCATTTCTTCTTTAATCGCTCCCAATGCTCCAAAGCATGGTAGGGTAAGTTGGTTAAATAGGATGAATGAGAACATTGAAACGGTGTTGAAGTTTTCAAGGATTACTCTTCTCATAGCATCTCCACCGGCTTCAGCTCCTATTCCTGAAACTACTCCATAGGTACTTACAACAACTTCCTTAGCAGCAAGGCCGAAGAAGGTTGCAACTGTCGCCATCCAGTCTCCAAATCCAAGAGGTGCAAACATAAATGAAAGTTTTCTTCCTATAAATGCAAGGATTGATTCTGTTCCATTATCTTCAAAGCTTATAAACTCTCCATGAATTGAGATGTTGGTAAATAACCAAATTACAAGCGCTGATAGTAAGATAAGGGTTCCCGCCTTAATAATAAAGGCCTTACATCTATGTCCAGTTGCTTTAAATACATTTTTCATACTTGGCATATGGTATTCTGGAAGTTCCATTACAAATGGTGCAGGGTCACCTTGGAATCTGCTTGTCTTCTTTAAGATAACTCCGGAAATTATTACTGCAAGTATTCCCGCAAAGTACCATAGAGGTGCATACCACCAAACTCCACCTAAAACCGCACCAAACATTGCTATGATTTCAGTCTTTGCGCCACATGGCATAAATGAAGCAACGGTTATGGTCATTCTTCTGTCGTTGTCATTTTCAATTGTCCTTGTTCCCATGATTCCTGGAATTGAACATCCAGTTCCTATAAGGATTGGAATGAAAGATTTTCCTGAAAGTCCAAACTTTCTAAATACTCTGTCTAGGATAAATGCAATTCTTGCCATATATCCCACATCTTCCAAGATGGATACAAGGAAGAATATTGTTGCAATTACAGGTAAGAAACCTAGTACTGCACCAACACCACCGATTATACCATTACCTACAAGGGATGAAACCATTGGTGATGCCCCATGGTTTTCTAAAAAGCCATTAACTGCATTTGGAATTGTTTCTCCAAGGAGTTCATCCGCCCACCAGTCGTTTACGGGACCACCTACAAGTTCAACTGCTATATAATAAATAAATGTCATTATAACTATGAAAATTGGTATTGCTAAAAATCTATTAGTAACAATTTTGTCTATCTTGTCGGTCCTTGAAAGGCCTTTCTTTTTCTTCTTTACAGTATGCTTTGTAACGCCAGATACATATTCATATCTTGCATCGGTGATAATACCTTCACCATCATCATCAAACTCTTCACAGGCTCTCTTAATAACTTCATCAACTTTTGTTTTTTCATCAAGAGTTATTGCAATTTCTTCGGTTATTTTTTCATCCTCTTCAAATAACTTTATTGCTATCCATCTCTTTGAAGGGTGATCTTTGATTGAAGCAATATTGTCTTCAATTTCAGTTAAGTACTTTTCTACATCTTCATCGAATGTCTTAATTTCAGAAGTCTTTGTTCCCGCATAAGACTTTGCAGTAGAAATCAGATTATCTATGTTTTCTTCTCTTAGTGCTGATATCTCAACAACTTTGCAATTTAATTTCTTTTCGATTTCCTTTGAGTCTATCACTTCGCCATTTCTTCTAACCACGTCCATCATGTTCAAAGCTATAACAAGTGGAATACCCAGTTCAGAAAGTTGTGTTGCAAGGTATAAGTTACGCTCAATATTAGTTGCATCAACAACGTCTATGATTACATCTACCTTTTCATTCATTAAGTAATTTCTAGATACAACCTCTTCCAAAGTGTATGGTGATAAAGAATAAATTCCTGGAAGGTCAGTTATACTTACTTCCTTATCCTTTTTGTAGATACCGGTTTTCTTCTCTACAGTTACCCCTGGCCAGTTACCCACATATTGATGAGAACCAGTTAGAGCATTAAATAGAGTTGATTTCCCACTATTGGGATTACCGGCTAATGCTATTGTTATATTCATTTTAATTCTCCTTAATCATTTTCAACAGTTTCTTCAACAATAATCATGTTTGCATCGTCACGTCTGATGCTTAACTCATAATTTCTTATGTTTATTTGAACAGGATCTCCCAAAGGTGCAACCTTTCTAACATAAAGTTTAGTTCCCTTTGTAATTCCCATGTCCATGATTCTTCTCTTTAGTGGTCCCTTGCCTTCAATTTTTTTGACCACATAATAAGAACCAACCTTTGCCTCTCTTAAAGTCATATGTACCTCCTAAGCTACGATAATTTTTTTTGCTATATCTTTTCCGATGGCAACTCTTGAACCCTTTACCTTTACGATTAAATTGCCTCCATGTTCCGATACAATCATTAACTTGGCTCCTTCAACAAAACCAAGATTGCTCAAATGGCGATCATTATTTTCACGTTCAGTAAATTTTTCCCTTACCTTTATTATTTCAAGCTCAGTTTCCAAAGGCGCCATTAATAAGTTCATTTACTCTCCCTCTTAAAATTTAATTCTTTTATGATATTGATAACCTTAATCACTATCATTATTCTACCACAACCAATTTTATTTTTCTACACTTCATTAAAAATTTTTTTCAATTTACATCTAAATAATAATATCATTTTGCTATAATATAGTCGGAGGTGGACAATGAAAATAATATTTTCTCCGAGCAAAGAGATGACTTTTGATAACACAATAGAAGAAAAGGTTGAATTCAATGATAAAACTAAAATAATAATTGAAGAATTAAAAAAACTAAATCCTGAAGAGATAAAAGAAATCTACAAAATTTCAGATAAAGTTGTAAAAGAAGTTTTAAATTATATAAATAACTTTGACAAAATTGAAAGCTATAGGGCAATAGAAATGTATACTGGCATTGCCTTTCGCTCTTTTGATGTAGCAAGTTTAAAAGAAGATGAAAGAAAATATATGGATGAACATTTAAAAATTTTGTCTGCATTTTATGGTCCACTATGTCCAGAAGAATTAATAAGACCCTACCGATTGGACTTTAACACAAAATTAAAAATTGATGGCAACAGTCTGAAAAACTTTTGGAAAGAAGAATACAATAATTCTTTTGATGAAGGGGAAGTGATTTTAAACCTTGCTTCAAATGAATTTTCAAGCCTATTAGATAGAAAAAAATTTACAATTTATGACTTCGAGTTCTTCGAGGAAAAAAATGGTAAACTAAAATCCCATTCAACTATTTCAAAAAAGGCAAGAGGAAAAATACTAAATTACATTTGCAAAAATAAAATAACCAATTTAGAAGAAATAAAAAAATTTGATATGGATGGATTTAAATATGAAAATAAAATGTCTGAAGAAAGAAAATTTGTCTTTGTAAAATAGTGGTAATAATTTAGATTTTTAAAGGTAAGTTGTTTTTATGAGCACTTCTAAAAAACACCTAAGTAGAATTTTTAATTTCTTATTTTTTTTAATTTTACTAAAAAAACCGACCACATGGTCGGTTTATCTAACTTGGTAATTTAAATATTTTTTCTTCGTAGTCTCTTATTGAATTTTGTGGACATTTTTCTATACATATTCCACAATCTACACACTTGTCATGATCTATATGTGCAAGGAATTTATCTACTGTGATAGCTTCTTCTGGACAGTTCTTTTCGCAGATCTTACATCCGATGCATCCAACTTTACAATATCCTCTTACATCTTTACCTTTGTCCGTAGAGCTACATAACACTTCTGTTTGGTTGTCGTATGGCATAAGTGTAATTAAATCTCTTGGACAGATCTTAATACACATTTCACATGCAGTACATTTTTCTTTATCAACTTTTGCAACTCCATTAACTATATGAATTGCACCGAATTGACAAACATCAACACATGTACCACATCCTAAACATCCAAAAGGACATTTTTTGTGACCATTTTGTAATGCTTGGTCTGCTCTACAATCTCTAATTCCAACATATTTAAATTTATCTTCTGCAAGTATCTTGTCTCCTGCGCATCTTACTACTGCAACTTGCTTTGATGTTTCGTTTGCAACTTGTCCCATTATCTCTGCAAGATGTCCTGCAACTTCCGCTCCTCCTACAGGACATGCGTTTATGCTTGCATCTCCCTTTGCTATGGCATCTGCAAGTCCATCGCATCCTGGAAATCCACAGGCACCGCAGTTTGCTCCTGGAAGTGCAGCTCTAACTTCTTGTACTTTAGGGTCAACTGGCACATGAAAAACCTTTGATGCAAATCCTAAAAGTACTGCAAAGATTATAGCTACCGCTCCTAAACTTCCAACTGCTATAAGAATTTGATTAATATCCATTTGCTCCCCCTATACTAATCCTGAAAAACCAAGGAATGACATCGCCATAAGACCAATTGCTATCATCGCAATTGGAACACCTCTAAAAGGTTTTGGTACATTGGCAAGTTCCATTTTTTCTCTAATTGCAGCAAGGAAAACTATAGCTATTAAAAATCCAACTGATGAGCCTATTGCTGAAGCTAAAGTTTCAATAAGTGAATATCCTTGTTGTATATTTGCAATTGCAACTCCAAGTACAACACAGTTTGTTGTGATAAGTGGTAGGAAAACTCCCAAGGCGCTGTATAGTCCTGGCATAGTCTTCTTTAATACCATTTCAACAAATTGTACCAGTGATGCTATTACTAAAATGAAAACTATTGTTTGTAAAAATTGCAAATTTAAAGGCTCTAAAATTAAGTATTGAATTGCATAGGTAACTACTGATGCAATTGTAATTACGAAGGTAACCGCAATACCCATACCTGCCGCTGTTTCTGTCTTTTTTGAAACCCCGATAAGTGGACATATCCCAAGAAATTGTCCAAGTACGTAGTTGTTTACAAAAATATATAAAATAAGTATTTTAAAAATATTACTTAACATAGTCTACCCCCTACTTGCCTTCTTCTTTTTTGCTTGCTATATGGTTAAATACTGCAAGTATTATTCCAAGTACAATAAATGATCCGGGAGCTTGTGCAATAATACCTATTGGTTTAATTCCTTCCCCTGAAAGTAATTCGTGTCCAAAGATTGCTCCTGATCCTAATAACTCTCTTACAAAAGCAAGTATAACTATTGTCATTGTATATCCAACACCATTTGCAAAACCGTCAACGATTGAAGGTAGTATTTTATTTTTGTTTGCAAAACCTTCAGCTCTCGCAAGTATTAAACAGTTTACTACTATAAGAGGTATGAATATACCTAATTGCCCATAAAGTCCTGGAGTGTATGCCTTCATAACCATGTCTACCATTGTTACGAATGATGCTATAACTACTATATAGCATGGAATTCTAACTTCGTCTGGTATAAAGTTTCTAAGTAGAGAAACTACAAGATTTGACAATGTAGCTACGACTATTACCGCAACTCCCATTCCAAGAGCATTCATTACCGTTGTACTTACACCAAGAACCGAGCAAAGTCCTACAAGTTGAATAAGAACTGGGTTATTATCTATGATTCCATTTTTTAATATTTTCTTCATCATCTTCCCCCTATCCTCTTAGTTCCGCCAAAGCTTTAACTGCACCGTTAAGCCCATTTAATATTGCTTTAACTGAAATTGTAGTTCCTGAAATAGCTTGGATTTCGTTGTCTGCTGAAGGATTATCAGCCTTTGTCATTTCCCCTGCCATGCTCTTTCCTACTACTGATGATATAAATGGTTCTTCCGAAACTTGGGAACCGAATCCCTTTGTTTCAGATGATTCAAGAACTTGATATCCTACAATCTTATCTTCTTTATCAACTCCTACTACAAATGTAATAGGTCCACCGTAACCACCTTTACCAACGGTTTTTATAACATATCCTATTTCTTCATTGCCCTTTGATGCAATAACGATATCTTGAACATTTTCATTTTCTCCAACGATTTTATCGAACTGAGCTTTATCTGCTTCTTCAAGTGATTTAAAGCTATCTGCTTCTTCAAAAACCATTTTCATGGATGCTTCATACTCTTCCTTCGCTCTCTTTTCAACAATTGGAGATGTGAAGCCGTTTATTATGGTTAGGCAAGTTGTAGCCACAGCTGTGATTACAAATAGTTTTAATGCTAAAGTTAAAATCTTTTTCATTATCTCTTACCTCCCCTTCCAAAAGGTTTTGGAGTTGTTAACTTTTCAATAAGAGGTGTAGCACAGTTCATTACTAAAATTGAGTATGATACCCCTTCAGGAAGTGAACCGAAGACTCTTATTGCCGCTGTTATAAGACCACATCCAATAGCAAATATTATTTGTCCCTTCTTGCTTACAGGAGCTGTAACATAATCTGTTGCCATGAAGATTGCTCCAAGTAAAAGTCCACCAATAAGTACATGATTTAATAATTCTTCTGCAGGCACTCCGAATATAAATAGAAAAACTACTGTTGTCAAAATATATGTCAATGGTATTCTTATGTGTATTACTTTTTTCACAAGCAGATAAATTCCACCGATTAAAAGTGCAACTGCTGAAACTTCACCAATACATCCTCCCATATTTCCAAGGAAAGCATCCATAAGATTAACTTCCCCACCTGCAAGAGGTGTAGCTATTGAAACAGCATCTGGGCCTGGAGCTACATAATTTGCCATTTCCTTTGGCCATGAAGCCATTAGTGCTGCCCTTGCTGCAAGAGCAGGGTTCATAAAGTTAGCACCTATTCCACCAAATAATTGTTTTGTAATAATTATTGCAAAAATTCCACCAAATATTACCATGTAAAAAGGCATGGTTACAGGCACGTTAAATGCAAGTAATAATCCTGTTACAACCGCTGATAAATCTCCAATGGTTACAGGTCTTTTAGTAAGTTTTTGAAAAGCGTACTCTGAAAGCACACATGAACCAAGGGATACAAGACATAATAACAAAGCTCTCATTCTAAAGAAGTAAACACCTGCAATAAGAGCTGGCATTAAGGCTATTATTACATCAAGCATAACCTTAGAACTTGTTATCGAATCTCTTAAATGAGGAATAGCAGATACTTCAAGCTTCCCTTCAAGATTATCAATAACTTCTTGATCTTTTATTTTTTTCTCCACTATAACTCTCCTATCTCTTACTTGACTGAGCTCTAAGTTCTCTCTTACCATGTCTGATAGACTCAATTAATGGTCTCTTTGAAGGACATACATATGAGCATGATCCACATTCAATACAGTCCATGATATAAAGATCTCTGGCTTCTTCAAATCTATTGTTTAAAACATTTAACTGGATATATAAAGGCATTAATCCTATTGGGCAAACATCCACACATTTACCACATTTGATACATGGTGTTACCACAGGAGGCTTTGCTTCTTCCTTGTTTAGTACAAGAATACCACCAACAGCTTTTATAGTTGGAAGGTCTGTTCTAAATTGACTTTCACCCATCATAGGTCCACCAATTATAACTTTGCCCACATCATCCTTTACACCACCGCAAAATTCTAAGATCTCATTAATTGGAGTTCCAACTCTAACAAGTAGATTAGATGGTTTATTTATAGAAGAACCTGTTACAGTAACTACCTTTTCATAAAGAGGTTTTCCTTCAACTACAGCTTCATATACAGAAGCAGCTGTGCTTGAATTTATAACTTGTACCCCTTGAGTAGTACTTCTTACAGAAGAAGGCATCTTCATCTTTAGTATAGAGTCAATTAACCTTCTTTGATCCCCTTGAGGATATTTAGTCTTTAAAACTGAAACCTCTACATCGTTAAATTTCTTACAAGCTTGATCAATAAGTTCTATGGCTTTAGGCTTATTTGATTCAATACCTATAAATCCCTTTTTAGCACCCATAGCCTTCATCACAATTCTTAGACCATTTACAACCTTTTCAGGATATTTTTCCATAGTCTTTTGATCGCTGGTCAAATATGGTTCACATTCTGCACCATTAATAAGAACGTAATCTATTTTATCATCAGGTTTTGTTCTGATTTTAACATGAGTAGGAAAACCTGCCCCACCTAAACCGACAATTCCTGCTTCTTTTACCCTCTCCACTATAGTAGCAGAATCTAAACTTTCATAGTCATCATCAAAAGGAGTATAACCAATAGTGTCTAAACCATCGTTTTCAATAACAACAGCCTTAGTATGTACACCAGTAACTGTGGTCAAATCTTTAATTTCCACAACTGTACCTGATACACTGGCATGAACTGGCGCCGTAATAGTTCCTGGAGCCTCTCCAATCTTTTGTCCCACCTTAACTTCATCTCCAACCTTTACAAGAGGACTACATGGTACCCCTGTGTGTTGGTGAAGAGCGATGTAAACCTTTTTTGGATTTGCTCCCTTCTCTATTTCACATTGATTGGTCAATTCCTTAAAATCATGCATATGAGTCCCACCTTTAAAGGTCAACTCAATCTTACTCATAACACCCCTACCTTTCATTTATTTGAAAATAATCGCATAATTTTTGATTTTGCTTTTATTTATTCTTACATTAAACATTATAACATAATTTCCACTATTAAATTTTACAAAAAAAAGCTTATTAATTCAAATAAAAAAGCTTTTTCGTTTCACTTTTAAATTTATTAAAAGAATTTGAATTAATAAATCTTCTATACTGATATCATTTTGTTAGCAGTTTGTTAGCAGTTAAGAGAAATTATTGATGTTTTATGATGTTTTACAAAAATATTACAAAAATAAAAAGAACCCTGAAATATTTAAATTCCAAGGTTTCAGTTGGTGACCCATCAGGGGTTCGAACCCTGGACAACCTGATTAAGAGTCAGGTGCTCTACCAGCTGAGCTAATGAGTCATATTATTATGTTGTATTATTCTATTTAGATTATCTTATTATTAAACTTGTTCATTAAATACCGCTCATCTTTTTTTTGCTTCGCAAAGACTAAGTCATTGCCTCCATTTCCTGTGGGAAATGGGCCACTTACTTATACCAGCTGAGCTAATGAGTCATATCACACTATTTACTTTTAACTAACAGTAAAATTATATCACTTCTTATTTAATTTGTAAACTCTGGTGCCCAGAGCCGGAATCGAACCAGCGACACGAGGATTTTCAGTCCTCTGCTCTACCGACTGAGCTATCTGGGCTCATACTATATTTTTTTGTATTAACAAGTTTTTTAAAAAATTATTTTGTTTATTTCCCAACCGCTCATTCTTTTTTTGCTTCGCAAAGACTAAGTTATCGCCTCCATTTCCTATGGGAAATGGGCCACTCACTTATACCGACTGAGCTATCTGGGCATATGTATTAACTTTCTCATGTTAACAAGTTTTTTTGAAATAATTATTTTATATATTTCCAAACCGCTCATTCTTTTTTTGCTTCGCAAAGACTAAGTTATCGCCTCCATTTCCTTCGGGAAATGGGCCACTCACTTATACCGACTGAGCTATCTTGGTGCACTATATTCTAAATATTTTTTTGAAAATAATTGGCCGCTAAAGCGACCAATTTCATAATTATCTCAACTATAGGGTATGTAATCTACATATCCCGAAAACAGAATACGTAGTTGGTGGGCCTTCAGGGACTCGAACCCCGGACCTACCGGTTATGAGCCGGGCGCTCTAACCGACTGAGCTAAAGGCCCCTATAGTTGGCGGAGAAGGAGGGATTTGAACCCTCGCATCCCTTATCAGGATCTACTCCCTTAGCAGGGGAGCCTCTTCAGCCACTTGAGTACTTCTCCTAAACCAATCTAAAAAAATTGGCGGAGAGGGTGGGATTCGAACCCACGTGGGCTTGCACCCTAACGGTTTTCAAGACCGCCCCGTTATGACCACTTCGGTACCTCTCC
>QWCE01002928.1_pt1 | contig 36898 bp, 24 predicted proteins | sample 1972531 | NCBI WGS metagenome assembly QWCE01 (sample SAMN09866716, study PRJNA288562) | Human gut metagenome isolate term4_stool, whole genome shotgun sequencing... | reverse complement strand
CCAGTGTATTGCTACACCGTGCTGCCCCTCGACTTGCATGTGTTAGGCCTGCCGCTAGCGTTCATCCTGAGCCAGGATCAAACTCTCCATTGTAAAAAAATAATGTATTGTTAGAGTCCTGACTATTCGTTTATCCTTTAAAAGGAAATTGACAGATAAATACTACAATTTTTCTCCCAAAATATAACCAGTAATTCAAAGAACCAGTTTAAAAAAGCTTCGCATTTTGGTTGCGAAAGGGATTGCAAAGATAAGTGTTATTTTTGAATCCACCAAATCTTTTTTAAAGATTTTTTTTTCGCGGCCTCTTGCGAGACATTTGCGAAAGGGACTGCAAAGATAAGTAATCTTTTTCAAATCTCCAAAAACTTTTTCAAGAACTTTGCATCTTATTGAAATTCAGCACACAAAACCATCTCAAGCTCCTTTATTGTAAACCCTCGACTTATTTGTAAGAACCGGTATTTCTCAAACGCGGATGCAAAGGTAGCGACTTTTTCCGAACCTGCAAATATTTGCGCATTTTTTTTTGAAAAATCTTCAATTTTACCCGATAAAGCCGATACTACCTATATATATTAATAGAGGCAGAAAAATGGCGGCTCCGCACGGAACCGCCGCAGGACATACCGGGGAGGAAAGCCGGTCAAAGCCATCCGCCGTTGGCGGCCAGTCCGGCACGGGAAACGACGGCGAATTCGCGCACGAACTCCGTATCGCCCGACACCGCGCTTATCCGAAGCATGGAAGTTCCCGGTTCGGGACAGTCGAAAGTGATCTTCGTACCGTCGAACACCGCCTTCGAAGAGGACAGCCCCAGGTTGCCCGGCGATACGAACGACGCGGCAGTCAGCGCAACCCGGCTCCGGTCGCCCCCGAAATAACGCGCGAAGTCCACGGTCACCGGCTCTCCGGTCCTCACATAGACGGCGGGAGTCCCCTTGACGGCAAACAGCAGTTTCAGGGCGTCGATACAGCCTCCGCCCATTTTATTCTTATAGACGGCCATATCGGCAATAGGCCCCAGCTCCCCGTCCTTCGAGCCGGTGAAGCAGTCGTCGATGCCGTAAACGGAACTCAATAGCAGGGCCTTGAATTCGGCAGGCGTATATTTCTTTCCGTTCTGCGCCGCGTAAGCAAGCCCCAGGGCCGCAACGCCCGAAACGTGCGGGCACGCCATCGAAGTCCCCTGCATAAAACCGTAGCCGTACATCCCGCCATCCTTGCGTCCGTCCTGATAAGCGATCGCATCGTCGCAGAGGATCGTGCTCAAAATCTGCGCATTGCTATAAAAGACCGTCCTCCCGTCGGAAGCGGTCCGCGTCGTCTTTCCGGAATAGCGGTCGCCTCCCGGGGCCGCGATGTCGACCCACGGTCCGTAGTCGGTATAATAGGCCGGGCGGAAACTCCAGTCCATCGCCCCGACGGCGATCACCGGATCGTAGGCGGCCGGATAGATCCGGACGTCGCCGTAAACGTCGCCCTCGTTGCCGGCGGCGAAAATCACAAGCCCGCCCTGCAACGGGGAGTTCGGGTTCCGGGTCCCCGCCCCGCGGACAAAGGTGTCGATGGCGTCGCGCATGATGCCATAATTGCTCTTCCACTCCCGCTCGAACTCCTCGGGGGTGATCTTCGTGCCGTCCGCCGTTTCGAGATTGTATCCCCAACTGTTCTGGGCGATGATCGCACCGTTGGTCCAGGCATATTCGAAGGCCTTGACCGTCGGGTTTCCCTTGCCGCCGGTCGTGCTGTTGCCCATGATCTGGCACGACATGATCCGCACGCCGCCGCTGTTGCTCCGCCCGCCGGCGATGCCGCAAACGCCCCGGCCGTTGTTGTTCACGGCGGCGATGACGCCTGCGACATGCGTTCCGTGGTCCGCGTATTCCGGATTGCGGTCATTCCCGCCGACCGATTTCCAGTCGAGTTCGGGGGAGTCGTCCCAGAAATTGTAGCCGTGTTCCTGCGAATTCTTCGGATTCGACCAGATGTTCGCCCGCAGGTCGGGATGGGTGGTCTGCACGGGTTCGTCGATCACCGCGACGATAACCTCCTCGCTGCCCGTGCAGAGCTGCCAGGCATCCAGCAGGTCGATGTCGGCCCCCGCCTCCGGCTTGACGGCGACATCCGGAAAGAGGCCTCCGCCCGGGTTGTCGTAATTCCACTGAAAAGGCAGCATCGGGTCGTTCATCGCCTTCGCGGCGCGGGTCTCGCCCACACGGGGAAACATGCCCTCGGAAGCCGGAACGGCAGGGCCTTCGCTCATCGGACGGATATAGCGGGGATCAATCCCGTACTCCACGACCGCAACGCCGGGCAACGCCGCCAGCCGCTCGCCGACCTCGGAGAGTTGAATTTCGTCGTCGAACGCGATCGTATACCAGCGGTTGATGCCCGTCTGCTCGTAAACGTCCTCCCACTCGGGATTGTATGCGACGACACGTTCGAAACGCCCGGCGTCGATTTCATGCAGGATTGCGTCGATGCCGCCGACACCCGAACGGGTCGCGACACCGCTGCGTGTCGCGGGCCGCTGCGCCTGCGCAGCGGCAACCGCCTGCGCCGTTTCGGGCGACAGCTTTACGGAAAGACTCCCCCGCAACGCCAGCCGCGAAGTCGGGGAACCCAGCACCCGGGCCTTCCGTCCGCCATTGCCGCCGGCAGAGTCCGCAGGCTCTTCCGTACAGGCAAATACCGCCAACAGCCCGCAGAGGAGTAGCAATTTTTTCATAGATCGTCAAACATTTCGATTTTCCAAAGATATGATTTTTCCGCCAAAGTGCATGACCCGGGAGGTAAAATCGCCCCGGAGTTCCGAAAAAGGAGATTTTTTTACTATTTTTGCAACCGAATACCACTACGATTATGAATTTCAAGAAAATATCGCTGCTCATCGTGCTGCTGCTCATCGCAGACCAGGCGCTCAAAATCTGGATCAAGACCCATATGCACCTCGACGAGTCGATCGTCGTCTTCCCCGACTGGTTCCAGCTGCGGTTCATCGAGAACAACGGCGCGGCCTTCGGCATGCACATCGCCTCGCGCGGAGGCTTCGACTGGGGCAAGCTGCTGCTGGGCGTCTTCCGGATCGTCATGGTCGGATTCATCGGCTGGCTGATGCACCACCTCTGCACCAAACGCCAAGACACGCCCAAGGGAGTGATCGTCGGCCTCGCGCTGATCTTCGCCGGCGCCATGGGCAACATCCTCGACAGCGCATTCTACGGATTGATCTTCTCCGAATCGACGCCCTACACGGTGGCTCAATTCGGGGGGCACTACGCCGGGTTTATGATGGGCAAAGTGGTCGACATGTTCTATTTCCCGCTGTTCCAATGGAACGGCGTACCCCGCCTGCTGCGGTTTCTGGTCGACAGCAACAACTATTTCTTCGGCGCGATCTTCAATCTGGCCGATGCCTACATCTCGGTGGCAGTCGTCTATCTGCTTCTGTTTCAGCACAAGTTCTTCAGCAAGTAGATTTTTTTTGAAAAAAGAGTTGGTGTTTCAGAAAAAAGTATTACTTTTGCACACCGCAATTCCAGAAATGCCCAGGTGGCGGAATAGGTAGACGCGCACGTTTCAGGTGCGTGTGCCGCAAGGCGTGCAGGTTCGATTCCTGTCCTGGGCACTGGCAATCCCCGTAATCGTTTGATTACGGGGATTTTCGTTTTCCGGCGTCCGGCGTTCAGTCGGCAGCGCCGTTTAGGGGCGGAAGGCTGCGGACCTCGGTCCGGCCGCCGCGGAGGAGGTAGATCGCCGGTTCCGGCGCCGTGATCGTCCGCCCGCCGAGGCGGTATTCTCCGGCCCGGTGAACTACGGCGCAGCATGTTTTCCCGTATTCGACGGCCTGACATCCGGCATCGTTCCGAAGTATCCGCACGGAGGGATTCCGGGCAAACCGTTCGGTCCGTTTCGCGTCGCGGCACGGCAGAAAAGCGTAGGCATAGCCGCCCGTCCGGGCCGGATCATGCCCGAACCAGCACTTGAAAACCGGTCCCCGCTGGGTTCTGTCCCTGTAAAAAGGATCTATCAGATCCCATTTTCCCTCCTGAATCTCCGTGCTGACTGCAATCGGAGCGCCGTCCAGCGATACGTATCCCCGGCCGTCGTGATGCACCCACGGCAGGCTGCCGGAGGTCTCGGTCGCTCCGCCCCGGGTTACCGGACCCGCAAGGTGCGTCTGATCCAGGGCCGTGGTGATCCGGAAAATCCGGGCGTCGGAACTGCGGATGTCCGCACCCAGCGCCACGACGAGGTCCCCGAAAAAGAATGCCGACTTGAGGGCGTGAAGCCCGTCGCGCTCGATCTCCATCGTCGTACACAGCACATCGCCCGAAGCGAGGCCGCCCACATGCCCGGAACGGTTTTTCCTGGCCTCGACGGAGTTGTCGCACTTCAGGGGCGCGCCGTCGTCGTAAGCCGTCGTCCCGGGAACCATCCGCCAGTCCCAATGGGCGAAGATATTGTCGTACTCCCGCCCGTGCTGCATGAACAGCAACGCCCCGTCGGCCGAGAAGTTGGCCAGAGTGTTCTCCCGGTTCGTAAACTCGAAGCCGATCGTACGGTCGGAGTGCATGCGGATCGACGCATACCATGTGGCGGTACGGTAGATGCCGCAGTCCGAACGGTCGTAATAATGCGGCCCGCGCAATCCGTCCGAGCGGTTCTCCGGCTCCAGTATCCTCTTGGCGAACCGCCTGAAAACCCGGTGTCCCGGTCTTTTCAGCGCCGCGATGTTCTCCGCGGCGACGGCTGCCGACGAGGCTTTTCCGGGACCGCTGTCGATAAACACCTGCCGGCCGCAGAAACTCGGGTCCATCACACCCCGCCAGATGCTCCGGCAAATACCCTCCCGCATCAGCTTTTCGATGACGGCGCACTGCGCGTCCGAGAACATATAAGGCGTCCCGTCGAGAACCCGGAGCCAGAACGAAAGGCCCTCGGCATAGGCCAGTCCGTAGTTCCCGAACTGAATCTGGGGTCCGTGCTGGTGAAACGACCAGTCGTCCTGAATGCCCTCGCCGTCGGCGACGACGATCTCCTCGGCGATCTGATCCCGGGCCTCGGCGACGAGCGCCTCGTCGTCCGTCAGCAGCCCGCGCATCAGGTTGTTCCCGGCCAGCCATACCTTGTTCTGCCCGGTGCGGCCGAAGCGCGAACGCTCGATGATCCGCAGCCCCTGCTCCAGTTCCGGACCGGAAAGTTCGCCGCGGATCATCAGCAGAATCGCGGCGAGTTTCTTGGGAACCCCGATCTCCCCGTGCCACCAGTTCAGCGACGACGGTTTCTTCGCATACCAGTAGGCAAGCCCCTTGTGCAGCAGGCCGCCGATACGCCCGTCGCCATGCCACGCCGACGCAGAGTCGGCATAAAGTTTCGCCAGGGCGTACATCCGCGTCAGGTGCAGCGACGGCTGCCACCGCCCCCTCGTCCGGTCGTCGTAGTCGATGTCGGACCAGAATCCGCCCGCATCGAAAAGCCCGAGCAGGCGCCGCACCTCGCCGTCCGGAAGGTGGACCGACGTGTAGAGCTGGAGCAGCAGCACGTCGTTCGCCCTCCCGTAATCGGAATAACGGACGAAACGGTCGGTCGCCTCCCCGTCCGGGGCATAGGACATCACCGACACATCGACAAAGGCTTGCCTCACACGGTCGAGCGGACCGGCCGGGCAGGCGCGGGCCGTCGTCAAAAAAAGCAGGGCGGCCAGAAAGGCCGTACGTAAACCATTCATAACAGTTACCAGAAACTTGTGAAACACCGCCGTTCCGAAGAGAGGGACCCGACGCGGAAAGCGGCATGACAAATATAAGTCTTTTTAAACCAAATATCCCCCGACGACGCCACGGAGAAGCTACTTTGACCGGATTCTACTCCCCTTTGACCGGATCGAATCCTTCGCGGAAGAATACAAAATCTAATTTTGAATGACGGAAAAACCACCCGAAAAAACTACTGTCTGACATGAGAACCCGAACCTATCGCACAGCATTGCTGTCGACCCTCCTTCTCGCGGGATGCACTCCCCGGGAGACAATGCCGGAACTGACCGATCGCGTCTTCGCCGTAGCCGCGGCCCAGTACGAACAGCTCGAAGGCCGGCTGACCGACGAGACGCTTCCGAGATCGGTGGCCTCCGACGGAAAATTCATCCCTTCCAACATCCGCTGGTGGTGCAGCGGATTCTATCCCGGCTCGCTCTGGTATATATATGAGTATACCGGCGACAAGACATTCCGCGAACTGGCCGAAAAAAACACCTTCAAACTCTATCCCCTCAAACAGAAAGGCACGGACCACGACCTGGGATTCCAGATGAATTGCAGTTTCGGCAACGCCTACCGGATCACCGGCGAGCAGAAATACCTCGAACCCATCCACACCTCGGCGCGGGTCCTCGCCGGGAGGTTCTCGCCCGTGACGGGCGTCATCCGCAGCTGGGACTTCGTGCGCAAGGGCCGCGACTGGAAATACCCGGTGATCATCGACAATATGATGAACCTCGAACACCTCTACAACGCGGGCCTGCTCTTCGGGGACGACACCCTGAAGAGCGTCGCGGTGACGCACGCCAACACGACCCTCTGCAACCATTTCCGGCCCGACTTCACAAGCTATCACCTGGTGGACTACGACCCCGCCGACGGCCGCGTCCGCCGGAAGGAGACCGTGCAGGGCTTCAGCGACGAATCCGCCTGGGCGCGGGGACAGGCCTGGGCGCTCTACGGCTACACGATGATGTTCCGCCTGAGCGGCTACGAATGTTACCTCAACCAGGCCGAGAACATCGCCGGCATGCTGTTGGAGCGGCTTCCCGACGACGGCACGGAGTTCAAATGGAGCCAGGTGACCGGGCTTGAGAACTGGGACCAGCTGACGCCCAGACAGCGGGCCGTGTTCTTCTGCCGCGACGGGCTGAAAAGCAACGCGAAACTGGCGTCGCAGAAGACCCAGGCGATCGGCATCTGCGGACAGGACATCTTCGACCGCTACTACCTCGACAACGGCAACGAGGCCCGGATCAAGGCCGCCTACGACAAGCGCGACCCGCGGCTCAAGCAGACGATCGTCACCCCCTATGAACCGGTAGACTGCTTCACGGCGGGACTCAACGGCGACGAGAACATGATCGGCAAGCAGCTCCGCTGGCCGCTCTACCTGCAAGGAACCAGCGGCGGCGACTTCTGGCTCGACAAGCGCACCTCGGCCTACTACTGCTACCGCAAGTACGTGCGTTTCCTCAAGGGCGAACTGATCGACCGGCAGCGCTGCTACACGGACTTCCCGCTCATCCGCTACACCGACGTCATCCTGCAATGGGCCGAGGCGCTGATCGAGCTGAACGAGTTCACCCCGGCGAAGAACCTCATCGACCAGGTGCGCGCACGCGCCCACATGCCGGGCATCACGATCGGCGGCCTCGACGCCATGCGCGAGGCCGTACGCTACGAGCGCCGCGTGGAATTTCCGGTCGAGGCGGTGAACTTCTTCGACGAAGTGCGCTGGGGAACCTATAAGGAGACCAAGTCTCCAGGTCTGCGAAGGGGGGGGGTACACACCCCCGAACCGGCCGATAACCCGGAAGGCCGGCAGCCGGAGGCGAAACCCTTCCGCATCATGGTCGTGGAGGACACTCCCGACCTGCGAGAGTTTCTGGTCAAGAATTTCGAGGACACCTACGGCGTCCTTTCGGCGAAAAACGGCGCCGAGGCCCTCGCCATCCTCGAAAAACAGGCGTGCGACCTGATCATCAGCGACGCCCTGATGCCCGAAATGGACGGTTTCGACCTGTTGATGAAGGTCCGTAACGACGAAATGCTGTGCCACATCCCGTTCATCCTGCTCTCGGTGGTCGACTCCGTGGACTCGAAGATCAAGGGACTGGAATACGGGGCTGACGTCTATATCGAAAAACCCTTCTCGCTGGGTTACGTCAAGGCGACGGTGGAGAGCCTGCTCGAAAATCGGAAACGGGCCTTCCGCCACTTCGCGTCGCGGCCCGGATTCCAGTACGAGAAAGACGATATGGGCCGCAACGACCGGCAGTGGCTGGACAAGCTGACGGGCATCGTCCGCGAGAACCTCACCTGCGAGACGCTCTCCGTGGACCTGCTCACCGAGAAAATGGCCTTGAGCCGTTCCAGCCTGCAACGGAAGCTGAAAGGGCTGACGGGCGTCTCGCCCAACGAATACATCCAGTTGGTACGGCTGAAAACGGCCGCGCAGCTGCTCCGCAGCGGCGAATACCGGATCAGCGAGGTCTGCTACCTGACCGGATTCAGCAGCATGTCGTGGTTCGCCAAATGTTTCACGAAGCAGTTCGGCATGCGCCCGAAGGATTTCATCCGGCAGAATCAGGACGGGAAATCATCCGGATAAGAGTGCGGGAGCGCTGTTCTTCCAAAAAATGCTCCCGCTCCTGCCGCTATCTGCGGAGAGCCCGGTTTTCAGGGTTTGGTCACGCGCCACTCCGCAGGGGCCTTGAAGCCCTCCTTGCCCTGCCCCGCAGGGCAGTTCGGGATGCGCGGGACGGATCGTGTCGTAGCGGATGATGTATCGGCGCAGGCGCTCGGCTTCGGGAAACAGTGACGCCCGCCGTCGGAAAACGCCCGCCGTCGGCGCTAAAATCGCGGCAATCCCGACACGGAAATGCCGTTCGGCGGAAAATTCCCGGCAAAGCCCGGCCACAAAACGCACGGAATAATTAACTTTGCAGACAAGAACCCAAAAAACCGACCCATGAAAAGAAATTTCATCGCATTATGCGCCCTGCTGCTGGCCGCCTGCGGAAGCCAGGAGCCGAAAATCACCCTCTTCAGCAACGAAGCCTTCCAGACGGAGGCGGACGGCAAACCCGTCGGAATCTACACGCTCCGCGCGGGCGACGTGACCATGCAGGTCACCAACTACGGCGCCCGCGTCGTATCGCTCTGGACTCCCGACCGCGCGGGCGACTACGAAGACATCGTACTCGGCTACGAGACGATCGACCGTTACATCAACAATGACGGCGAACGCTTCCTCGGCGCGGTCGTGGGACCCTACGCCAACCGCATCGCCAAGGGCAGCTTCACGCTCGACGGCACGGAGTACAACCTGCCGATCAACAACAACGGCCAGACGCTCCACGGCGGAATCGACGGCCTGGACCGCGTGGTCTGGGACGTGGTTTCGGCCTCGGAAGACCAGCTGGTGATGAAGTACCTCCACGCCGACGGACAGGAGGGTTTTCCGGGCAACCTGCAAATCGAGATGACCTACTCGCTCACGCCCGAAAACGAATTCCGGATCGACTACAGCGCCACGACCGACAAGCCGACCGTGGTGAATCTCTCGCACCACCCCTTCTTCAACCTCAAGGGCGAGGGTAACGGCACGATCCTCGACCACGTCATGACCATCAATGCCAGCCACACCACGCCGGTCGACTCGGTGCTGATCCCCACCGGAGAGATCGCCGACGTCACGGGCACGCCCTTCGACTTCCGCCAGCCGCACGCCATCGGCGAGCGCATCGGCGCCGACAACGAGCAGCTGCGCAACGGCGCGGGCTACGACCACAACTGGGTCCTCGACCGCAAGACCGCGGACGGCATCGAGCCGGCAGCCACAGTCTGGGAACCCGCTTCGGGCCGCACGATCGAGGTGCTGACCGACCAGCCCGCCATGCAGTTCTACAGCGGCAACTTCTTCGACGGCAAAGCGAACGGCAAATACGGCAAACCGCTGCGCTACCGCGAATCGCTGGCGCTCGAAACGCAGAAGTATCCCGACAGCCCCAACCACGACAACTTCCCTTCGACCGTACTGCGTCCGGGCGAAGAATACACGCAGGTCTGCATCTACCGCTTCGGGGTGAAATAATGCCCGCCCCGGTGGAAACACACGAACGCCGCAGCAGGGGATCATCCCTTGCTGCGGCGTTTTCCGTCGGACCCGGAACGCCGGATTGTCTGCGGGCATCCGTCAGGCGAAGACGCCCTGCGCCGGAAATCCGCCCTACCGGCAGCTGAACGCGACGCTTCGGGAGGCCCCGTGCTCGTCGATCACCGTCAGGCGGTGACGCCCGGGAGCGGGCCGGACCGAAAGTTTGTGCTCCAGCGAGGTCGCGCCGAGATACCGGTCGTCGAGATGCCAGAACAGCACGGCGTTGCGGTCGCGGTGCACGGCCGTGAAGACGAGGCTCTGCTGCCGGCCTTCGAGCGACTTCGGGGCCACCAGCACGCGCCCCGGCTGCGGATAGATGATCTCGATGGGGTCGTTTCCCGCCCCGCGGCCCGACAGGCCGGGGTGCAGCGGCGGCAGCGGGCGGTAGTCCGGATGCTGTCTCCGGTAGTACCACTCCTGCGCGGGCGGCAGAATGAACATCGGCCTGCGGACGATGCGGGCCGGATCGCAGCAGTCGGTCGTCACGCGGTATTTCAGGTCGGGACTTAAATTGACGATCCGGTGATAGGGGCAGACCTCGCCCGGGGCGGCGGTCCGCGGAATCATCAGCGTATCGCGGTCGGGGCACACCTGCGAGGCCAGAAATCCGCTCTGGCGGCAGACCACGGCGGGTTCCAGATCGCCGTAAGGCTCTGCGAACCACTCGCTCCCGGGCAGCAGGCCGAACACCTCGAACAGGACGGGCGCAGCGTACCCCACGCCCGTCATCAGCGGCCGCCCTTCGCCCGAACAGTTCCCGACCCAGACGCCCACGGCGTAGTCGGGCGTCGCCCCGACGGCCCATGCGTCGCGGTTGCCGTAGCTCGTCCCGGTCTTCCAGCCGATCTTCTTCGACGAGGCGAAATACTGCCACTCGCCCTCCTCCTCGGGGCGCGTGACGCGGCTGATCGCCTCGAACATCAGCCACAGCGCACCCCGCGAGAGGGGAATGTCGCCGGCCGCAACGGTCTCGGCCGACGACGCGTCGTAGTGCGGCCGGCGGATCGTCTCCTGCCCGCCGAGTTTGGCCGCCATCAGCATATAGGCGGCCGTGAGGTCCCACAGCGTGATCTCCGCGCCGCCCAGAATCAGCGACAGCCCGTAATGGTCGGCGCTGCGGTCGATCGCGCGGAAACCCAGCCCCCGCACCAGCGACAGAAAATTCTCCCGGCCGTATTTGTCGAGCATCCGCACCGACGGGACGTTGAGCGAACGCTCAACCACCCGGTCGGCGGGAACCGCGCCGTCGAACGTGCGGTTGTAGTTCTGCGGCGTGAAATCCCTGTAATAGGTCGGCACGTCGGGGAAAAGCATCGTCGGAAGCGCCGTGCCGTCGTCGAGCATCCCGGCGTAGAGGATCGGTTTGAGCACGCTGCCGCTGCTGCGCCGCGCGGGGATGACGTCGACTCCGGTTCCCGCACTCCGGTCCCCGGGGTCGTAGACGTTGCCGGCATAGGCCAGCGCCTCCCCGCTCCGCACGTCCATCACCACGACGGCCAGGTTGTTGATCCGGTTGCCCCGGTACTGCGCATTGTAACGCCGCGCCAGCGCGTTCACCCGCCCCTGAAGGTCGGCGTCGAGCGTCGAGCGCAGCGCCCCCGTGCGCACCTTGCCCAGCAGGTGCATCGCCTCCATCGGCATCGGTTCGGGAGCTTCGGGCAGCGGTTCCAGCTTGGCCAGGGCGCACGTCAGGGAGTCGATGTGCCCGCCGCTCCGGATGCGGTCGAGCAGCCTGTCGCGCTTCTCGCGCAGCCGTTCGCGGTTGCGCTTCATGTGGATCAGCGAAGGCGCGTTGGGCAGCACGGCGAGCAGGGCGCTTTCGGCCCACGAAAGGTCCCGCGCGCTGCGGCCGAAATAGTACCACGAAGCGCTCTCCAGCCCCACGACATTGCCGCCGAAGGGCGCATGGGCGGCATACAGGGCCAGAATCTCCTCCTTACTGCACCGCATTTCGAGCCGCAGCGCCAGCACCGCTTCGACGAACTTTTCGCCAAAGGTCCGGGGCTTCCCGCCGCGGCTCAAACGGATGGTCTGCATCGTGAGCGTGCTGGCGCCGCTCTCGATCCGCCCCGCCGCGAGGTTCTGCCCCACGGCGCGCGCCAGCGCCAGCGGATCGACTCCGAAATGACGGTCGAAACGCTTGTCCTCGTAGGTCGTGATTGCGGTGCGGAATTTCCCGGGCACGCTGTCCGTCGGAAAGAACCGCCACTGCCCGTCGGGGGCGACCTTCGCCGAAAGAAGCCGCCCGTCGCGGCTCCACACCGTCGCGGAGAACGGCTCGTCGAAGAGCGTCCGCGGCAGGGCGAGGAAAAAACCCGCGGCGAGCAGCAGGGTAAGCCCGACCGCGAGGAGGCAGATTCTTTTTTTCGACATCATTTTTGACATATTTTATATATCTTTGGTGGAAGATATGCGCACCCCGCCGTATCCAACGCAAAGTTACCTAAAAAAACGCACCATGAAACCATTCCGCGCCGCATTGTTTGCCCTCATCGTCCTGCTGTCCGCCGCATGCAGCCGCCCGGCGAGCGACATCGTCGAGTCGTCGACCAACGGACTGTCGGGCGTCCGGATGCCGGTTCAGGTGACCCTGCGCGAGGGCGTCGAACTGGCCGAAGACGACCTGGAGGACGCCGTATCGTTCACCCCGTCGGCCGACGTCGAAGTTTCCCGGCTGGGCGTGCGGACGCTGCGCATCGTCCCGAAATCTCCCCTGAAGAGCGACACCCGCTACAAGGTGGCGCTCGACGCATCGAAACTCACCGGCGGAAAGGCCAAAGGCGTCGCCGAGTTCGAATTCTCGACGCCGAAACTGCGTTTCTCCTACAACCCCTGCTGGTTGCAGCAGAGCGACGACCTGAAATACTACGTGCTGGTCGGCGAAACGGTCTCGTCGGATTACGCCGCCGACGACTACGTGGAGCAGCGGCTCAAGATCAAGGGACTTCTGAAACCCGAAGTGACCTGGACCCATTCGGAGGACGGCACAGTCCACAAATACCGGGTCGAAAACATCCCGACCCGCAGCGACGAAAGCTACAAGCTGACCCTCGACTTCGACCTCGACCCGAAGCGGAACGTCGAGATGGAGGTCCCCCGCAAGGGCGAATACATCGTACTGGACCACACCGTGCAGACCGAGCCGCTGGCCGTGGTCGTCACCTTCTCCGAGCCGCTCAAACCCAACCAGGATTTCAGGAACCTGATCCGTTTCGACCCGAAATTCCGGACCTCGGTCGACCGGAACCGCCTCTACATCTACCCCGAAACGCAACTCACGGGGAACTACGAGGTCGAAATCAGCCGCGAGGTGCAGAACAAGGCGGGGCGCCGGCTCGACGAAAGCTACACCTTCACCGCGGCGCTGCCCTCGCAGGCCCCCGCGATCCGCTTCACGGGCAAAGGCTCCATCCTGCCCTCGTCCAACCGCATGAGCCTGCTGTTCGAATCGGTGAACTTCGCCCGGGCGCGGGTGCGCGTGCGGAAGATCTTCGCCAACAACCTGCTGCAATTCTTCCAGCGGAACTACTACGGCGACACCTATTTCTCCGACATGGAGTACGTCTCCCGCATCGTCCGCGACACGACCATCGACCTCGGAGACAAGGCCTCGACGCGGCTCGACCGCACCAACAGCTACTCGCTCGACCTCAGCCGCCTGATCACCGACAGCCGGAAGTCGATGTACCTGCTCGAAATCAAGGGCGTCGACCCGCTGATTCCGGTTGAGAGCAACGATTACGACTACTATTTCGGCGACTACCGGACCTACGCCGAGCGGTCGAAGGTCGTCATCCAGTCCGACATCGGCATCATCTGCAAGAGCAGCGGCGACGGGGAGCTGATCGTCTACACCACCGACCTGGTCTTGGCGCGCCCGAAAGGCAGCTGCAAGGTCCGGGCCTACGACCGCCAGAACCAGCAGCTGGCCGAAGCCGTCACCGACTCCGAAGGACGCGCCGTGCTGAAATGCGGGGACGAACCCTACACGGTGCTGGCCGAGGCTAACGGCGACGCGGCCTTCGTCCGGGTGGAGCGGGGCGCGGCGCTTTCGTTGAGCAATTTCGACGTGGGCGGCACGACCGACACGAAGGGGATAAAGGGCTATCTGTTCGGCGAACGGGGCGTCTGGCGCCCGGGCGACGAAATTTACCTCACGCTGATCGTCGCCTCGGACAACCCGCTGCCGGAGAACCACCCGGCGTCGCTGGAGTTCTACAACCCCAACGGGCAGTTGGTGCAGTCGGCGGTCAGCAGCGGTTCCACGGACGGAATCCATACGTTCAAATTACGGACGACGCCCGCCTCCCCCACGGGAATCTGGCGCGCGAAGGCGACCTTCGGCGGCGCGACGTTCGAGAAAAACATCCGCGTGGACGCCGTCAAGCCCAACCGGATGAAGATCGAAATGCGCCTCGGCGACGGACAGACCGTCGACGCGAAGGAGTTCACCGGCCGGCTGACGGCCCGGTGGCTGCACGGCGCACCGGCCGCAGGATCGAAAGTCACGCTCCAGGCGCAGCTGTCGCAGATCCCGACGCGCTTCAAGGGCTACCCCGACTATTCGTTCGACGACGCCACGAAGCAGTTCGCCCCCGAGGAGCGGGAGATCGTCTCCGGCACGACCGGCGCCGACGGCGCGCTGCAACTGACCACCGACCGGCTCTCCTCGCTGGAAGGGTTGAGTCCGGGGATGCTGAACGGCAAATTCACCGTCAAGGTCTTCGAAAAGAGCGGCGATTTCAGCGTCGACCAACAGATCGCGGCCGTCTCGCCCTACAACGCCTATTTCGGAATCGGCGTAACCGCCCAACAAAGCGACTGGGGCGAGGAGTACCTCGACAGCAAACGCGACCATGCGCTGCGGCTCGTCCTGCTCGACGCCCGGGGCCGCCCCGCGACGGGCACGGAGGAGGCGACCGTGACGGTTTACAGGATGAGTTCCTACTGGTGGTGGGACGCCTCGTCGGCGGCTTCCCAGGCCCGCTACGCCAAAAGCGCGCTCAACGCCCAGTACAAAACCCTGCGGGCCACCCTCTCGAACGGCACGGGACAGGTCACGATGCGCTGGAGCGCGGGCGATTACGGCTACTACCTCATCCGCGTGACGGGCGCGCGGCAGGCGCATTCGGCGACGTGCGTCGTCTGCGTGTCGTCGTCCGATCACCGGGGCGGCATCTCCTCGGTGACCGACGCCGCGACACGCCTGGCCATCGCCCGCGACAAGGACAAATACGTGCCGGGCGACAAGGCGAAGATCACCATTCCTTCGTCCCCGGGCGCCCGGGCCTTGGTGAGCGTCGAGAGCGGCAGCTTCGTCCGCGAAAGCCGCTGGATAGCGTGCACCGACCGGCAGACCTCCTTCGAGATTCCCGTCAGGGAGGGCATGGCCCCGAACGTCTACGTCTCGGTGACCCTCGTCCAACCCCACGGCAACACGCTCAACGACGCGCCGATCAGGCTGTTCGGCGTTCTGCGGCTTCCGGTCGAGGACGCCGGCACGCGCCTTGCGCCCGTCGTCGAGATGCCCGAATCGGTGAAACCCGAGTCGGAAATCACGATCCGGGTCCGCGAGCGGAACGGCAGGCGGATGAGCTACGTGCTGGCGCTGGTCGACGAGGGACTGCTGGGGCTGACGCGTTTCAGGACGCCCGACCCCTACCTCTATTTCAACGCCACCGAAGCGCTGGGCGTCCGCACGTGGGACCTGTTCGACCATGTCATCGGCGCCTACGGCGGCCGCATCGAGCAGCTGTTCGCCATCGGCGGCGACGCCGAGCAGCCGAACACCGGAGCACTCCGGGCGCAACGGTTCAAACCCGTCGTGCGGTTCCTCGGCGCCGAGAAGCTGGGCGCCGGGAAGACCAACACCCACAAGATCGCGCTGCCGCCCTACTTCGGGTCGGTGCGCGTGATGGTCGTAGCGTCCAACGGCCGCGCCTTCGGCTCCGCGGCGAAGGAGGTCGCCGTGAAAAAACCGCTTCTGGTGCAGGCGACCCTGCCCCGCGTGGTCTCCACGGAGGAGGAGATCGAACTTCCGGTCACGGTCTTCGCCCTCGAAAAAGGGGTCGGCAAAACCGACGTCCGGGTGAGCGTGAACGAAGCGTTCTCCGTGGTCGGGCCGCAGAGCCGGAGCGTCGTCCTCGGCGACGAGGGCGAACAGGTCGTCACCTTCCGGCTCAAGGCGGGCCGGCAGACCGGAATCGGGAAGGTCCGCGTCACGGCGGCCTCTTCCGGCGACAACTCCGCCTCGGAGATCGAGATCGACGTGCGGGAGCCGAATCCCTACGTCACGACCTCGGAAGAGCACATCCTCCAGCCGGGCGAAACGGTCTCCGTCAAGCCCCTGAAAGCCTCCGGAACGGCCCGTCTGGAGCTTTCGTCGATTCCTCCGATCGACCTTTCGCGCCGCCTCGAATACCTCGTGCGCTACCCCCACGGCTGCATCGAGCAGATCACCTCGGGAGCCTTCCCGCAACTCTACCTACACTCCATAGCCGAGTGCGACGAAGAGATGTTGCAGGACATCGACCGCAATATCAAGAGCGTCCTGTCGCGGCTGGGCGGCTATCAGCTCTCCAACGGCGCATTCGCCTACTGGAGCGGCGGAACTTCGCCTTCGGAATGGGGCACGGCCTACGCGGTCCATTTCATGGCCGAAGCCGCGAAATACGGCTACGCCGTCGACCGGACGACGCTCGAACGCGCACTCAAATACCTGCGCGGCAACACCTTCGACAATCCGCTGACGCTGGCCTACGCACAATACGTCCTCGCACTGGCCGGCACGCCCGACCGGGGCGCCATGAACCGCCTGCGGGAGAGGTCGGCGCAGGCCGGCAGCGACGCGCGATGGCTGCTGGCCGCAGCCTACGCCCTCGACGGCAACCGGAAGGTGGCCGAAGAGCTGACCGCACAGACCGCCGGCACGGCGGCTCCGAAGGCCGACCCCTACGACGGGACCTATAACAGTCCCGAACGGCAGATGGCGATCGTGCTGATGACGCAGACGCTGCTCGGACAGCGCGAAGCGGCGTTCCGCACGGCGCTCAAAATGTCCGACATCCTGAAGAAGGACAAGTGGTTAAGTACGCAGTCGACGGCCTGGATGCTCAACACGCTGGCGAATTTCGCCTCCACGGGACAGACGGGGATCGACGCCCGGATCGGCCGGGAACCGATCCGAAGCGCCAAGTCGATCGCCTCCATGCCGCTCACCGCCCCAACCGAAGTGAAGAACACCGGCACGGGCAGCCTCCATCTGGTCGTGAGCCAGAGCTACACGCCCGGCAAGGGCGAGGAGGCGGAAGCCGCAAGCGGCCTGAAGATCGACGTCCGCTACCGGGACATGAACGGCGCGCCGCTCGACCCGCGGTCGGTCGCCGTGTCGACGGACTTCTACGCCGTGGTGACGGTCACGAACACCAGCGGCTACGAGCGTTACGCCGACCTGGCCCTGACGCACATCGTCCCGGCAGGCTGGGAGATCACCTCCGAACGGGACCTTTCGACGGTCACCTACCAGGACATCCGCGACGACCGGGTTTTGAGCTACTTCGACCTCCGGAGCGGCGAAAGCAAGGAGATCCCGATCAAACTCACGGCGACCTACAAGGGCCGCTACTACCTCCCCTCGGTCTGCTGCGAGGCGATGTACGACAACTCGGTGCGGGCGCTCCGGAAGGGCGAATGGGTCGAGGTCGTCGGGCAGACGCCGGCCGGAAACTGATCGACACGGCCCTGAAATAACGAAACATCCCCGTAATGCGCCTGCATTACGGGGATGTTTTTACGGACCGGACGACTATTCGTCCTTGCCTTCGAAGAAATAGGTGGCATAATTCAGCCCTGCGGCATCGTAACACTTGCGCAGGGAGTTCATGCGGTGTTTGAAGTCGTCGAAATCCTTGCGGTCGTAGGACCAGCCCACCTCGGCGATGGCGGCCAGACGCGGCAGCAGCATGTGCTTCAGGTGCGGGAACGTGGCGATATACTCGGTCCACAGGTTGCCCTGCACGCCGAGGATGTAGGCACGCTCCCCGGGCGTAAGCTGGTCGTAGGGGTCCAGTTCGTAGACCTTGCGCATCGGGACATAGCCGCCGATGGCCATCGGCTCCTTCGTCGGGGTCTTGGTCTGGTAGTAGTCCAGGTAGCAATGGACATTGGGCGTCATGATGACGTGGTTGCCGGCCTTAGCCGCCGCAATGCCGCCCTTCGAGCCGCGCCACGACATGACGGTCGCCGTGGGCGAAACGCCGCCTTCGAGAATCTCGTCCCAGCCGATGATCTTCCGGCCGTGCTCGCGGAGCCACTTCTCCATGCGGCGCACCGTGTAGCTCTGAAGCTCGAACTCGTCCTTCAGCCCCTCGGTCCGGATGCGCTCCTGACACAGCGGGCACTGTTTCCAGCTGTCCTTCGGACACTCGTCGCCACCGATGTGGATGAACTCCGAGGGAAAGAGTTCGAGCACCTCGGCGAAGACGTTCTGCAGGAACTCGAACGTCGTCTCCTTGCCCGGGCAGAAGACCTCTTTGCTGATGCCCCAGCGCCGGCGCACCTCGTAGCCCTCGCCCTTGCAGCCCAGCCACGGATAGGAGGTGAGCGCCGCGACGGCATGCCCCGGAAGCTCGATTTCGGGAATCACCGTGATATAGCGGTCGGCGGCGTATTTCACGATCTCGCGGATCTGCTTCTGCGTGTAATAGCCGCCGTGAGGCGTCTTGTCATACTCGCTCGAAGTGTGATGGTGGCCGATGAGCGTCTCCCCGCGCACCGATCCCACGCGCGTCAGCTCGGGGTATTTTTTGATCTCGATACGCCAGCCCTGATCGTCGGTCAGGTGCCAGTGGAACTTGTTGAGCTTGTGTATGGCGAGGATGTCGATATACTCCTTGACCTCGTCCACCGTCCAGAAATGGCGGCAGGGATCGAGCATACCCCCGCGGTGGGCGAAATAGGGTTTGTCGCTGACCGTCACGGCGGGCACGACGCCTTCGCCGTCGATGACCAGCTGGCGCAGGCTTTGCAGGCCGTGGAAGACGCCCTGCGGCGTTCCGCCGCGCACCTCGACGCCCGAAGGAGTCACGGCGAGCGTATAGGCCTCGGCCTCCAGCGAGCCGTCCACCGCCAGACGGACGTCGCCCTCGGCGGCGGTTTTCATCACCCCTCCGACGACAGGCGCGACCTCCCCGGCGAAAATCCGGGCCGAGCGGCGCAGTTCGGCATTCTTGCCGACGCCGATCACGGTCGACGCGGTTACGGTGAACGTCCCCGCGCCGGGTGTCACCGAGAGGGGTTTGGGAACGATGTTGACCTCGGGTCCCGCCCCGAAGGCCGCGCACGACAGACCGACGGCGCACAGCGAAAAAAAGAGTCTCTTCATATTGATTCAGGTTATGGTTGAAATTGTGGTTTCAGCGGAAATTCGTGCGTATGGACCGTCTTGTCGCGGGGACCGGCGATCCGTAGGCGGATCAGGCTGTCGGCGACATCGCAGCGCACGCAGCTTCGGTTGTCGTTGACCACGATCGGGAACTTCGCGTCCCGTTCCCCGGCGGGATGGAACGAATAACGGTGGTCGTGGCCGCAGAGCATCAGGTCGATCCCGGCCTCGTTGAGCACCGGCACGAAGAGTTCGTTCAGGTGGACGCTCCCGTGCCAGGCCCCGGCCGCAGGCGGGATATGGAGCAGGACGATGCGCGCCGACGCCGTGAGGAACTCCTCCGAGCGCACGGCCTTTTTCAGCCACGCGCACTCCTCGGCGCGGTAGGCGTCGTAATCGGCCAGCCCGTTGTACTCCGCATGGTCGTCGGGCTTGTCCTCGCCGCAGTCGAGCAGCAGGATGCAGACGTCGCCGTAGCGATAAATGCCGTAGGCCGCGGGTGAAGAGAATCGGCGTTCCGGCGGCGAAAAGCGCGGCCGAAGCGTCGAGGTAGTCCTTGAAAAGCTGCTCCCCGCTCTCGACGCTGCTCGACATGTCGCCGTTGAAAGCCACGAATCCCAGTCCGGAAAAGTCCACGCGCTTGCAGAGCCGGGTCAGGACGTCGGCCTTGCCGTGGATGTCGTTCAGCACGAGGAACGAGCATCCGGAACCCGCAACCGGAAAGGTACGGAACCCGTAGGCCCGGCGCCGCGACGCATCGGCGCCGACAGTCTTTCCATAGGTGACGTTGTTGACGTCGGGCCACGACAGAACCTCCTGCGAAAAGATCCGGTAACGGTAGTCGGTCCCGGGTTGCAGCCCCCGGACACGAACGGCGTGCAGCGTCCTGCCGGCCAGCTTGCGGCCGGCGACGGTCTGGTAATGGCGCGGCGGCGGTGCGGGCGCAAGGCTGTCGGCGGGCGACGCTTCGACCCACGAAAGCGCGGGCCTGCTGGTGGTCCAGACCACCGTCACTCCGTCCTGCGACATGTCGCACAGGTAAGGCCCGTGCGTAATTCGGAATTCCTGTGCGGCGGCCGTCAGTGCGAAGGCCAGTCCCGCAAACACGAAAAGCAGTTTCTTCATCCCATTTCCGGTTGATCGCCTCGTCGGCAAAGGCTTCGGTCCCCACGCAGGCGGGAGGCCGGATTTTACGCTACGCAAGATAGCGATTATTCGCGAAACCGCCGCATTAATGACGAAAAAAGGAGGCGAATCGTTTTCCGTTCGCCTCCTTTTCGTTATTTTTCCGCGTCTATTTTATCCGTTTGAGAAGTCTCTCCTTGCAGTCGGAGTCCTTGAGCATGGCCACGAAATAGCGGGCGTCGGCCCGGTTCGCCGCCGAAGGGTCGGCCTCGTAAACCGCCACGAAATGTTCGGCATGCGCGACCAGGGCATGCCGGCAATCGAAATTGACCATCAACGCCTCCGCCCCGTCATCCGCCGTCCGGCCCCGGCCCCACGAAAGCCCCGTGACCGTCTCACCGCCGCCGACCGCCGTGCAGGCTCCGGGATCGACGCCCAGAAGATTGATCGTCAGCGAAGGATAATAGAAATAGAGTCCGCCGGGCATCTCGACCGTCAGCGTGAGCGTGTTTTCCGTCGCCTGCGCGTTTACGACGGCATGGTGTCGCAGATAGTTGTATTCGAAATACTCCTCGGCCGCAGGCATCCACAGGCAATCCTCGCCATCCCGGCCGTAGGTGTTGTTGAGCCACAGCAGCATCTCGGACCAGGAACGGTCGGTGCCGTGCACGCCGATATTCACCGCTTCGCGCTCCTCCACGGGTCGGGCCATCTGCGCCTCGATCACCGCCGGAATCGCCGCCGGCAGCCACAGCCCCCGCTCGATGCGCGTTCGCAGCAGATCGCCGTTCACGGCAAAAGGCCGGAGCTTCTCACCGCCCGACTGCAGGAAAATCGTCTGGATCGGATCGTAGCCCTCCGCCGCCGCGACATAAGCCTTGTTGCCGTTGGGTTCGATCAGCATCTTGCAGCCGCGTCCCGCGAGGCGGTCGAGGATGATCCGCTGCGAGGAGACGAAGTGCGCGCGGATCGAGTCGGGCACATCGACCGACAGCGTGTTCACATCGTGGAAGGCGATTCCGACCCCGTAATTGAGCATCTCGGTCACATCGTCCCACATCAACCCCGCCCGCATGAAAAAGCGGTAATAGTTCTCCGTAAAGCCCGGCCGCACCACAGCCTTGTCATCCATATAGTCCCACTCGGGGGGGGGAAATGGCGGTGGTAAAGGAGAAGCGCACTTCGCGTCCCGTCCCGTCGGTCGAGCCCAGCGCCTTGCCGAAAGAGTAGGTATCGGGGGCATATCCCCGCCGCGCAGATGCGGCGCATTGTAGAAATAAGTATCCGAAAGGGGACGTCCGTTGATCGCGGCCCACGTGGTCGAGAAAGCCGCCTGCTTGCAGTCGTCCTGCGTCAGGAGCAGCAGCAGCGACTTGTTGTATTTCAGGGGAGGAATTTCGATGCGCGCCGCCGAAAGATCGGTCCCCGGCCCGAACGACAGCGCGATCTCGGCCGTTATCTGCCCGGGTTCATCGCTGAAGGGATAGAGGTATTCCGTCGGGGGGGGGAATCGGGATTGTCCGGCTCCTCGGGATTCTGCGTCCCCGGTTTCGGCATCTTGACGCATCCCGCCAGCAGCAGGATCGCCGAAGCGGCGAACAGCGCGTATCTTATCGGGCTTGTTTTCATGGAACAAAGATAGGAAAAAATAGAACGGATGCAACACGGGATTGCAAATGGTTTCGCAGAACCTTCCGCCCGGTAAAAGCGTCGTTACGACCCCGAAACAGAGCGAATCGGAGATATCAGCGCCTCTTCGGCGCCTTTTTCTTTTTGCGCACCGACCAGCCGAAATGCCCCAACGCCTCGCCCAGCGCGAAATACTCGCCGTGGGAGTAGACGATCGGATCGGCCCGTTCGAGGCAGAACCGCCCCGTCGCCGGATCTATGTAGGCCTCGTCGGCCTGAACGCCGACCACCTCGGCCAGGAACATGTCGTGCGTCCCGAGCGGCAGCACCTGCCGGACACGGCATTCGATGTTGACGGGTGATTCGGCAATCAGGGGTGCGGCGACCTTTTCCGACGGCACGGCCGTCAGGCCCATCTCGCGGAATTTGTCGAAATCGCGGCCCGAGCGCACCCCGCACCAGTCCGCGGCGCGCGCCAGACGGCACGTCGTGAGGTTGATGACGAACTCGCCCGTACGGCTGATAATCGCGTGGGAATGGCGTTCGGGACGCACCGAGATAAAGCACATCGGCGGGTCGGAACAGACCGTCCCGGTCCACGCCACGGTCAGCATGTTATACTCCTCGGGCGCCGCGCCGCAGCTCACCAGCACCGCCGGCAGCGGATAAAGCACCGTCCCCGGTTTCCAGCTCTGTTTCATATCGCTTCCATTTTGGGACAAAGGTAACGGTTTTTCCCTATCTTTGGAGCCGTGACGACACTTTTCAGTGCGCGCTCGTCCTTGCAGCGCCGAATACGATCCGGTTTTGCACCGTATCCGGCTTTTATGTACCTTTGCTCACGTATGATCGCCGATTTCGTCCGATACCTCGAAGCCGAACGCCGCTACTCGCCGCTCACGGTCCGCAACTACCGCCACGACGTGGAGCAGTTCCTCGCGTGGCTGGGGGTCGACGACGCACGGTTCGAACCGCAGCGGATCACCACGAACGACATCCGCGAATGGATTCTCTACCGCACCGAAACGGGCCGCGTGAGCGCCGCCTCGATGAACCGCGAGATTTCGTCGCTGCGTGCGCTGTTCCGCTGGCTGCTCCGCACGGGAGCCGTCGGCCGCGACGTCGTGCATCCGATCCCCTCGCTGCGGACTTCGCAGCGGCTGCCGGCCTTCGTCCCCGAAAGCCGCATGAGCGGCATCGTCAGCGAATGCGAATGCAACAGCGAGGATTTCGTCCGCGAGCGCAATTCGCTGATCATACTTCTCCTCTACACCTGCGGCCTGCGCCTGGCGGAACTGGTCGGCATCGACCGCGACGATTTCTCCGCGGACTTCTCGTCGCTGCGCATCCGGGGCAAGGGAGACAAGGAGCGAATAGTCCCGATGCTCGAATTCGTGCGCGAAAAGATTTTACATTACATCGGGTTAATTGAGAGGCAAAATATTTGCATTTCATCGGAAAAAGCACTATTTTTAACACACAAAGGAAAACGCATATCCCGGACGGCGGTGTACCGAACGGTGCAGGAAGAACTGGACAGGGCGGGCGTACAGGGCAAGAAAAGCCCCCATGTGCTGCGGCACACATTCGCCACCCACCTTCTGAACGGCGGCGCCGATATGCGTGAAATACAGGAACTCCTCGGGCACGCCTCGTTGCAGGCCACACAGGTCTACACGCACAACAGCATCGCCAGGCTCCGGGAGATTTACGCGAAGGCCCATCCCCGCGAAAAGGGAGGCAAATGATTAACTTTTATAAACTGTAAGGCTATGAACGTACAGATTCAATCCGTGAAATTCGACGCCGACAAACGGCTCGTCGAATTCGTGAATGCCAAAATGGCGAAGTTGGACCGCTTTGCGGAGCGCTCGACCGGAGCCGAGGTCATTCTCAAACTCGATAAGGACCACGAAAAAGGAAATAAATTCGCAACCATCACGCTGCACATGCCCGGCGAAGACCTGGTGGCCTGCCACCAGTCGAAAGCCTTCGAGGAGTCGGTCGACGAAGCCATCGACGCCCTGAAACGCCAGCTGGACAAATTCAAGGCGAAATTCGAGAAATAAAACCCCACCAACCTTTAATACCTTAACTAACCAACGCCGCGACGGCCGCCTTTCGATAAGGCGGCCGTCGCATTTTTTCGGGAGCAGGACAAAGAAAGGAAGAACCCGGTCCGAATACCCTACCTACTCACCGTCCCGCTCCCTGCGGGCTTCGGTCCGGGCACATGGTTTCCAATCAATAGACCCACTCGAAATCGTCGACTTGCATCGTATTGGTCGAACAACCCGTCAGGTAGTCGCCGCGCATGCTCGTAGCGCACGAAATCACCAGCGAGAACGGAGCCGAAGCGGGATTGGCAGCATCTTTTGCATACCAGTTGAACGGGAGCGTCGCCTCGATCCAGCCGGTTGCAGTCTGCGTAATGACCAGATCGCCATAGCCGAGAATCGCCCCTTCGTCGAGGCTTTTCGCCGTAGCAGGGTCCCACATACCCGTGGGCGCCGTCATACCCGAGGTCACGCCGTGCTGTGCCTTCCAGTTAACGACGGCCACGAAAATACGCGCACAATCCTGCTTATCCTGATAGGACGCTCCGTCGGGGTCGTACGAACCCACCTTGTCGATCTTGCCGATCTGCGCCTTGTAACGCACTTTCAGAGCACGCGGACGGGCCGTCCAGGCGTAAGGCTTACCGAAATTGACCGTCCCGGAGAAGCCCGAATAATCGAAATCGCCGGTGAACATATTTCCCGGAGCGAAAACAATGCCAAGGACCATACGGGCCTGCAAACGGGCCGTCCCCGGCTCCGTCTCATCCTGACGGCAGAGCGGCGTAAAGAGCGTCTCTTCTCCGTTATTCTGCTCGAGGAATGCATTATTGCCGCTGTCCCAGACCTTCATGCCTTCGGGATTGGGATACGTGATCGGGTATTCGTTGTTACTTCCATCAATCCAGATACGCTTCGACCAGCCCGACATGTCGCCGTTGGGAATCTTATCCCCGGCCGCCGTGGCGAACTCCTTGCTGTCGACGGCCTGCCCGTCTTTTGCGATACGAACTTCATAAGTCGCACCTGCAAAGATACCGGTACCGGCCTTAATCGTATGAACATCGAGTCCCGCCGCATTTTTCGACGTTTCGTAAACCGGAGCGAGGCGGTATTTCGCGCCTTCGACGAGCACGGCGTCGGTCCAGTCGGCGGCGCCCTTTACGCGATACTGCACGCTGCCGCCTTCGGGAACATTCGCAGCCGTAACGGTCGCGGTATTGGCCCACAGATCGGCATCGTTGTTATAGGCCAGAGCCGCCTTGCCCGTCAGGTGGCAGGTCAGGGTTTTGGTCGTGCTCTTGCCCTTCGCATCGGTCACCTTCAGGATGAACTTATGATCCGAGGTTTCATTGTAAATCTGCGCGATCATCGGGACAAGCGCCGAAATATCGAATGTCAGGACCGTTTTGCCCGAAACCGCCTCACCCGAAGGGAACCCGAGCGCGCCGAGCGCCTCGGCCATGCTGCCGGGATTCACGAGGTTCAGCTCGGTAGCCAGACCTACCTTTGCGAGCATTTCGGCCGTCAGAGCCGGCGAGTCGATCGTAACCGTGAAGCCCGCAATCGCTCCGGGTGCAGTCACCGATACCTTGACCGACATCGGATTCGTGATCTCCTGCGGCTGGTCGATGTCACCGCCGTCCAATGCGATAGTCGGAACAGCGGGGGGGGGCGTCTCATCGTCCGTTCCGTCATCCCCGCACGCCACGAAGAGGGCAGCCATCATGGCCATAGCCATGGTCATAGACACTAATTTTTTCATAATCATACTATTAAAATAAAAACTCTATTTGCAATTTTGAAGCAAAAATAGAGGACCGGCGCGACGGCGGCAAATTAATTCAACGAACCCCGGGACAATCATCACCAACAGGCCTTTTTCAATAACGAACAGAATCGGCGCGCAGAGGGGAACAGACCGGAGGAAAAGGCGACAGGGGTTAAAACTGCCGGAGAGGGGACGGAATCCGAAACAAAAAAAACGGCCGCACTTGCGTGCAGCCGTCGGTTTGGTAGTGGATAGGGGATTCGAACCCCTATGTCATGCGTGAGAGGCATGTATCCTAACCCTTAGATGAATCCACCGGTTTGGTTTTGTGGTGCAAAGATAACGCCTTCTTTCGAAACTCCAAAATTTTCCGGCAAAATCTGTGATTTTTTTCGTTTTTGGGCGTCGCAAATGCTTTTTGAGCTATCTTTACAGATAGACATAAAAACGTATCGCCATGAAATTCCCAACCCTCGCCCTCCTGGCCGCCGCCGCTCTGACGGCCGGGTCCTGCACGAAACGCCCTGTCCGGCCGCAGTTCACCGTCGTAAGCACCGACTCGCTGATCAGCGGGAACGGCTTCTCCTGCGATTTCGAATATCGCTTCGCTTCGATCGCCAACGCCCAGGACTCCCCCGCCCTCGCAGCGATCGAACGGATGAACATCGACCGTTTTTTCGACCTGGAGAATTTCGAAGGGACGCCCGAAGAGGCGGCTTCGGCCGCGATCCGTCAGGTTACCAGCGACATGACGCCTCCCGGGAATACACCGGAAAGCACCGTCCGTCCGGCATGGGAAGGCGAAATCTCCGTCGAATCCGAAGGATCGGTCGTCGACACGCTCCTTTGCTACGTGATCACGCGGGCAAGTTACACGGGCGGAGCGCACGGCATCTACGGCACGGAATGTTACAACTATTCGCTGGCGGGCGGTTACGAAATCACGACGGCCGACCTGTTCACCGAAACGCAGCTGGAGCGGCTCAACCGGCTGATCCGCGAAGATATATACGAACAATACGGGGTCCGGAGCGACGAAGAGCTGGAAACGAAGGGTTTTTTCCCGGAATACATCGGTGTAACGGAGAATTTCCTCGTCACGCCCGAAGGCATCACGTTCTACTACAATCCCTACGACATCGGATGTTACGCGCTCGGGAGCGTCGAGGTGAGCGTGAGCCGCGAACAGCTGGCCGGACTCTGACGGTCAGGCCCTGCAAGGAAAAGAAAAAAGGTCCGAGTCTCACGACTAGGACCTTCTTTTTCGGCGGGGAACCACCCCCTCCGAAAATGAGGTTCAATCGGAGGTATTCGACCGCGGAGCGAGTACCGCCCCTCTGGTCTTAGCAACGGACAACCCGTTACAACCTGCCGATTTCCTCAACCAACCTAAAACTACTAACCTAAATGAACCTTAAAACTTCACTGCAAAGATAAGGGGGATTTTTCAATTACGCAAATATTTTACGAATATATTAAATATATTTAACAATTTGGTAACATTGATCACCCGATAAAGCTACTTACCCGATTAAGTAGCTACTCTCGCAAGTGTTTAATCCTAAACGCATTCAACGCGGCGCCACGGCCTGAAAACCCCGATCGACGGAATTTTCCGGAAAATGGAACCGGCCAATCGGGTTGAACGAAAAAACGGGCAAAACCCGGGAAGACCGAAACGGAGGTCCGGAAAATTCCGGACGCGCGAAAAGAGAGGCGCCCGGAAGCGGGCATAAAAAAAGCGCCTTCCGAAAAGACGCAAAAAAAAAGGAAACCTGGAACCGGACCGCAGTCCGTCTTTCCCAGTTTCCTCACCAACCTAAAACTACTAACCTAAATGAACCTTAAAACTTCACTGCAAAGATAAGGCGAAAAAACCATCCGCGCAAGCTTTTATTAAAATAATTTTCAAATTTTTTGAGTTTTTTTAATATCACCAGCCGGCAAGAATTCATACGCCCATGTAAATCAACCACATAACATCCTCGCAACCCAAACCTTAAAAAACTTTTTTCCACCCGGTATGCAGTATCGGCCGAAAAGCGCATTTATATATATAAAAAGAGCGATATGACGATCATAACGGATAAATTGCTACTTTTGCAAAATGATTTCAGCAACGTCACTTTCTTTTCGGCCAGAATCTCCCCGCGCAACACCCCGGCAGAGATTTTGCACACTCGCTATTGCCCATCCTCGAACTCCTAACCTAACCAATAGTTTTACAGTACGATGACAGTATCGTTGATCATTTCCACTTACAACTGGCCTCGGGCGCTTTACCTTTGCCTCGACAGCGTGATGCAACAGACCGTCATGCCCTCCGAAATCCTGATTGCGGACGACGGATCGGGCATGAGCACCCGCGATGTCGTAAAGCACTTCGAGAACATCTCGCCGGTTCCCGTGCACCACATCTGGCACGAGGACCGAGGATTCCGGGTAGCCGCCATCCGCAACAAAGCCATTGCCGCCAGCCGTGGGGAATACATCATCCACATTGACGGCGACCTGATCCTGCATCGGAATTTCATCCAGGATCACATGATCTTCGCCCGCGAAGGATGCTATGTTTCCGGATCCCGAGGCGTTATCACGGAAATGCTGGCCGAAAAAGTACTCAGCGGCGAGATTACCTCGCTCTCGGCTACGACCAAAGGTGTCCGCAACAGCAATAACGCCATGCGGATTCCGATCATGGCAGTACTTTACCAACTTTTCGGCCCTTCACGGTCGCCGAGAAGTTGCAACCTGGCTATCTGGCGCAAGGATCTGATCCGCGTCAACGGATACGACGAAAATTTCGAAGGTTGGGGCTACGAAGATACTGAACTGGTATTGCGCCTCAATAACAGCGGCGTGACACAGCGTTGCATGAAGTTCCGGGGAATCGTATTCCACATTTACCACAAAGAGGCCTCGCGCGACAACAAGTCCAAAAACGAACAGCGCTACAAAGACAGCATCCGCTGCCACCGGACCCGCTGCGAGAAGGGGCTCGACCGGCATCTTACCCCGAAAATATCCTACGAGACCGGCAGAGGGTCGGCCATCGTCATCGGCGGCTGACCCGGTCCGCTGCGAATTCGCCGCGCGCTACTTTTCGAACGATGACTTTTCGGGGAAACGGGTGTCGAGAAACGTCCGGACCCGGATACGGTCTTCGTCGGTCATGCGCACGTCGTCGTTCAGGCAGAACAACGACGGATCATATTTCTCCATAATAGATTCAAGATTAGGCAGATAAGCCGGGATGCAACGCGAATCGCTGCCGCAACCCGCGCCGAAAGCCGCACGAAGCAGCCGCAAGGGATTGTGCAGTTTGTTGAAGCGGGTCACCTTGCGCAGCGAGGCGCGTCCGCGCGCCAACGCATCGTAGAGCACCAGAGCACGCTGCCAGTCGTCGCGCGAACGGAACCGGGCGTGCTTCGTATGCTCCAGTTCGGCCCGGAAGGTCTCGCAGCATTCGAGAAAATCGCTGCGGCGGTAAGCGTCGACATTGTGGTGGGGAGCCAGCGACGAGCACCTGCCGTAACGCGCCCGCACGAGATCCTGCATGCGGAGGATCGTATGGCAATAGATGTCGTCATCGTGCTTCTTCAGCGACTGGACCTTAAGCCGCACGATGGGGCGGCCCTGCCAGTCGAAGAAAAACCCGGGATCGACGGGACGGCTGAAAAACATGTCGTCGTTGGCATAGAGGAAATGCTCGGCCAGACCGGGAATCCGGGGCAGAAACAGCTCGATGGTGCACGAATTGAAGACGGGAAGAATCACCGCAGGCATGATCTCCCGGTGGGAAACCACCCTTATGCGCGGATTCGACGTATCGAGCCACGCAGGCGTCTGGTCGTCGGTCACAATATAGACGCGGCGTATCCACGGCGCGAATTTCTCCACCGAACGCAGGGAATAACGCAATTCGTCGTTCTCGACGTAGCGGCACTCCCCCGCCACCTGGGGGTCCACCTGCCTGTCGGCCGGCAGAAACTCATTTTTCTTCGTCAGCCACACAGGGTCGTTCCCATCGACCCAAAGGTATACCAGATCAATGTCCATCGCATGCTTGTTTATCGGTTACACGTTTCCGCCACACCGGAATCAGATCGAACAACCGGTAGGTCTCCCGGTCGCCGCACTCCTTGATTTTCAGCCACGTAAGTCCCCAGCGGCCGAACGAACGGCGGGTAATGCGCCGGAACCTCGCGTCGAGACGTATTCCGCGGGCGTCGGCGTAGGCCACGAAGGCTTTGTGGGCCAGATATTTGTCCTGCTGCTTTTTCGGCGTCTGGCGGCTCTTGGTAATCGACGCCCCGTTGACCACATAGCGGTAAACGACATCGGGAACCGTCACCAGAACACCCCCTTCGCCCAGCAGGCGCATCGTATATTCCACATCCTCGTAACAGACCCGTTCGCGAAAGCGCAGTCCCAGCCGCAACAGCATCTCGCGCCGCAGGAGCTTGTTCATCACATAGAAATCGGGCGGGCAGCGGCAGAGGCGAAATTTCTCCTGCGCTTCGGCAGCCACCTGCCGCTCCGTATAATGAATCGTCCATTTCGAATAGGAGGGTCTGATCTTCAGCATCGAGGCGCAGGCAATGTCGGCCTCCGCCTCCCGGGCGGCCTCGTACAGCCGCTCGCAGTAAGCCGGGTCGATCCAGTCGTCGGAATCCACGAAAAGGATGAATTCGCCCGTCGCGGCGTCGAATCCCCGGTTGCGGGCGCCGCCCAGGCCGCGGTTCTCCTGCGAAATGACCCGGATGCGGTCGTCCTGCGCCGCATAGCGGTTCAGGATGTCGATCGACCGGTCGGGACTTCCGTCGTCGACGCAGATGATCTCGATCCCGCGCAGGGTCTGTCCCACCACGCTGTCCAGGCATCGGGCCAGAAACGGCTCGACATTGTAGACCGGAATGATAATGCTGACTTTCGGTTCCATCGGCTATCGAATATAATTTTTTACCGCCTCGGCGATTCGTTCGCCGTCGAGCGCCGCAGAAATGATGCCGCCGGCGTAACCGGCCCCCTCTCCTGCGGGAAACAAACCCTTCGTTTCGGGATGCATCAGCGTCCCGGGGTCGCGCGGCACGCGCACGGGCGTCGAGGTGCGCGACTCCACGCCCACGACCACCGCTTCGTTGGTCAGGTACCCGCGCATCCGGCGGCCGAAGGTCGCGATGCCCTGACGCAGTCCCTGCGCGATGAAGCCGGGCATCCACTCGTCCAGACGCGACGGCGTGATACCGGGAATGTACGACGTTCGGGGCAGCGACCCGCTTGCGCGGCCCGCCACGAAATCGGCGACCCGCTGTGCCGGAGCGATCTGATGCTCCCCACCCCGCTGCCGCGCCGACTCTTCGAACCGCTGCTGGAATTTCAGCCCCGCCAGCTCGCCCCATTCGGCACGCAGATGTTCGAAATCCGCAAGCCGGACCTCCGTGACCAGCCCCGAATTGGCATAGGGCGACGTCCGGCCGCTGGGCGACATGCCGTTGACCACCGACTCCGCGGCATCGGTCATGGCCGGGACGATGAATCCGCCCGGGCACATGCAGAACGAGTAGACCCCGCGGCCGTTTTCCTGGCTCACGAGCGAATAGGAGGCCGCCGGGAGGTACTCGCCGCGCGTCTCGCAATGGTATTGAATCGAGTCGATCAGCGCCTGCGGATGCTCGATGCGCACCCCCATGGCAAAGGGCTTGGCCTCGACGCACACGCCGCGGCGGTGGAGCAGTTCGTAAATATCGCGCGCCGAATGGCCCGTAGCCAGCACGACGGCGGCTCCTTCGATCAGTTCGTCGCCGCACCATACGCCTTTTATCCGGTCGCCTTCGATTTTCAAATCGGTGACGCGGCTCCCGAAACGGAACACGCCGCCCGCTCCGACAATCGTCTGCCGGATACGCTGCATGATGCCCGGCAGCTTGTCGGTTCCGATGTGAGGATGGGCCTCGAAGAGAATTTCGGGCGTCGCACCGTGAAACACCAGCGTCTGCAACGCCTTGTTGTAGTCGCCGCGTTTTTTGCTGCGGGTGAAGAGCTTGCCGTCGGAAAAGGTCCCGGCTCCGCCTTCACCGAAGGCGTAGTTCGAGTCGGGGTCCACAGCGCCGTTGCGGTTGATCTGCGCGATGTCGCGCTTGCGGGCCGAAACGTCGCGCCCGCGCTCCAGAATCACGGGCCGCAGGCCCAGTTCGATCAGCCGCAGCGCCGCGAACAGCCCCGCAGGTCCCGATCCCACGACCACGACCTCCGTGCGTCCGTCGACCGACGGATAGTCGAAATGCACCGGCCCGGGCTGCGGCTCGCGGTCGACGTACACTTCGAGCGTCAGATTCACCTTCACCTGCCGCTGCCGGGCGTCGATCGACCGTTTCACGACCCGCGCCAGAGCAATATCGGCCTCCGAGACACCCATGCGCCGCGCCGCCTGCGAGGTGTAAAACGTCGCATCGGCAGCCTGCTTCGGCGTGAGTACAAGGGTAATATGTTGCGGCATGTCTAAAAAATTACTTACAAAAGTAACCAAAAAAGCCGGATAATGGCCCGTGCCGGTTGTGTTTTGTGAATTTTTATCTACCTTTGTCCTACCGATGCGGATATGGTGTAATTGGTAGCCACGTCAGACTTAGGATCTGATGCCTTACGGCGTGGGGGTTCGAGTCCCTTTATCCGCACAAAGGAGCCTTTTCCGAGGCTCCTTTTTTTGTCGCCCGTCCGGTAGGGGGGGGGCTGGTTATCACCATTTTGCAAAGGTCTCGACCGATTCCCCGAACCGGAAGCGGAAAGCAAGCCGGAGAAAACTGTTGGGTGGCAAAAAAGTGGGCAGAGACGATTTGGGCTTCCGAAAACAGGATTGCCACCTTTTTAGCCCGCAATACATTGTTTTGCTGCGTTTTACACCGCAATAAAGTTTCCTTGCAGACGTTTTGTCAATCCTTAAAATGTCACGAGTTATGAGACAGGAAACTTTTACCATCCTTTTCCTAATGCGAAAAGGACGACCGAAGTGGGCGTGCGCATCACGCAGCGCACGGCAGACAAGTACGAGCGGCTGCTGCGCTACCTCAAACAGTATCTCGCCCAACGCGGCAAAGCCGAGGATATTCCCGTTGAACGGATGAACTACGAGTTTCTGGACGGCTTCAACCTCTTCCTGCAAACCGCCCACCGCTGCCGCCACAACGGAGCGGTCGCCGTGATGAACTGTCTGCGCAACTTTGTCCTCTACTGCCTGCGCAACGAGTGGATCACGAAAAATCCGTTCCGCTACTATAAACTCAAAGAAGACGAGGTGCAGGCCAAGGAGCACCTCACGGCGCATGAACTGGAACTACTGAGCCGCAAGGCGCTCGACCACCGGCTGGCCCGCATCCGCGACGTCTTCGTCTTCTGCTGTCTGACGGGGCTGGCCTTCGCCGATGCCGACCACCTGCGGCGCGAGCACCTCTCGCAGGACGACGAAGGCCGCTGGTGGATTCACAAGCCCCGCGAGAAGACCTCCGTGATGAGCCGTATCCCGCTACTCCCGGCCACACTCGAAATCCTGCGCCGCTACGAGCACGACGAAGTATGCGTCGCACGCTCACGGGTGCTCCCTACGCCGAGTAACCAAAAGATGAACGCGTACCTGAAAGAGATAGCAGCCGTGTGCGGCATCAACAAAGTGCTGACCACCCACGTTGCCCACCACACCTTCGCCTGCATGGCCGTCGAATACGGCATGCCGATTGACGTTCTAGCCAAGATTCTCGGCCACTCGAACACCAACATGACGCGCCACTACGCCAAGTTCTCCGAGACAGTCATCGGCCGCGAAATGGAGATGTTCGGACAAAAACTGACATCGGCCGCCGCGGAGTAACATTCCGGGTTTTAAGAGAGCAAGTTTATGTTTCGGGTGCCCCGAAACCCTTGCAGATTCATCCCGCTGGTCTCAAATGGATATAATGAAAAAGAATCCCAAAGGCGGACGTCCGCCCAAATCCGCAAGCGAAAAGCTCAAGGAGCGGCTGACCGTGAAGATGGCCGCAGCAGACTACTACGCCCTGCGCGGCAAGGCGCGGGCGGCAGGTCTCACCTGGGCCGAATACGCCCGGACGGCGCTCTCAAGGAGCGTCGTCCGCCAGCGCCTCACGGCAGAACAGATGACCCTGCTGCGGCAAATAGCCGGTATGGCCAACAACCTCAATCAGCTCGCCCGAAAAGCCAACTCCGCCGGATATGTTCAGGCAGCGGCGGAGTGCACAGCTCTGATCGAAAAGATAGATACGCTAATAGATCAAATTAACGAATAACCATGATTGCCAAAATATCGAAAGGCGGTTCGTTCGGCGGAGCCGTCGATTACGTCCTTGACAAAGGAAAAGACGCCGAATTGCTCGCCGGACTGGGCGTCCGGATGAAAGACCGGGATTCCATCGTCCGCAGCTTCCGAATGCAGGCGGCACTGAATCCGCATCTTTCGAAGCCCGTCGGCCACATCGTCCTCGCCTTTTCGGCACAGGACGCCGCACGGCTCGACAACAGGCGGATGGTCGGAATCGCCGCGGAGTATCTCTCCGGCATGGGCATCCGAAACACGCAGTTCATCATCGCCCGCCACCGCGACCGGGAACATCCCCATCTGCATATCCTTTTCAACCGGGTGGACAACGACGGCCGTACCGTCTCCGACCGCAACGACCGCTACCGTTCGGAGCGACTCTGCAAGGAGCTGACCGTCCGGCATGGGCTCTACTTCGCATCGGGCAAAGAGAATGTCAAGGAGCACCGCCTGCGCGAACCGGACAAAACGAAATATGAAATTTTCCACGCGCTGCGCGACGCCGTACCCCGCTGCCGCGACTGGCCGGAGTTGACGGCAGCGCTGCGGCACGAAGGGATCGCTACCGAGTTCCGGATGCGCGGCGGCACATCCGACGTACAAGGCGTCGTCTTCGCCAGGAACGGCTACCCGTTCAACGGTTCGAAAATCGACCGGCAGTTCAGTTTCTCCAAAATCGACCATGCGCTGAGCCTGAACCGCCGACAAGCACTCTCCGCAAACGAACGCGGTTCTGTAAGCAATCCGGTCGCATCGTTCAGTCACCTGCTCGAAGATCTTCTGCAACCGGTCTACGATGCGGACGAAGAACGGCGCCTTCAGGAACGACTGCGCAAAAAGAGAAAACAACACCGACTTTAATCGACAATACCTATTATTTATGGACACGAACACGATTATCGAACTTTTCGAAGAACTGAGAAAACAACTCACCTCCCTCAGCCGCAGAATAGACGACCGCAACATATCCGCCCCAGCTCCAGTAACAACGGATGATAAAATCGCCCGACTGCTCGAAACGGCCCAATTCACCCGCACGAATGTCGAACGGGTACGCATGGAACTTGCAGACCGCATTACAACTATCGGAAAAGAGACTGAAAACCATACCGAGAAAATTATTGCGGCCGTCGCTCATCCTGCGCAACCCGCAGCCCAACGGCATATCCACGTCATCGACTTCAACACCTCGTGGGCACTACTCTATATGGCGATCTCTTTCATCGTGATTCTCTGCGGCGGCATCCATATTACTAAATTATACGACCGTATTGCCAACCTGCGTGATACGGAATTGAAATACCGTTACGTTCAAATGATGGGCGACATCGACGAGCAAAAATTGCGCAACCTGAACGCCCTCTTCTACGATTCCGAACGCCGCGCAGACCGTCGCTCGCTCCGGCAACAAGTTGAGCGTTACGAAACAGCCGTCCGGGAAGCAATCGAGAATCAACAACGTAGCGTTATCCGAAAGCAGGAAGCAGAAGATATCCGGCAAAAAGCAAAGCAGTTCCAAAAGGAATTAGACATTACAAAATAATCATACGCGCCTGTTATCTAATCAGAGTTAACAGGCGCGTATTACTTATCTTGCAAAATCATTATGCAACTCTTCTATACGACTCTTCCAACTTACCCATAGCTATCCCATTCAATTATTTTCGTTCCACTTCTTACACTGCTCCATAATCGTATTCAAAGCATCTTCCTGCCCTGCAGGCGGATAATCATACTTTTTCAACAACCGTTTGACAATACGCCGCATTCCGGCACGAGCACTCTCCTTCATATTCCAGTCGATCGTTTTGTTACGCCGGAGTGCATCCGTCAGCTCACGTGTAATAGCGATCAACTGATCGTTGGAATAGAAATCTTTTACAGCCTCAGGCTTGGTCAACGCATCATAAAAGGCAAGTTCTTCGCTGTTCAGATTAAGCGACTCGCCGGCCTTTTCGCCGAAAACGATCTCACGGGCTATTTTCAGTAATTCTTCGATAACCTCTTCGTTCGTCAGCATCCCTTTCAAATAGCGACTCATGGCATCGGACAGAATTTCCGAAAACTTCTCGGCTCGTACCGTATTCGTTCGCTGATATAGTTGTACCTGTTCTGCAATCAACCTACGCAATAATTCTACGGCGAAATTCCGTTCCTTCATCCGGGCAACCTCTTCAAGGAATTTCGGATCGAACAAAGAGAACTCCTCCTTAATATCGGAGAAAAGATTAATTACCCCTTCGCTCTTGATACTCTGCTTGAGCAATTCATTAATACGCCCGTTGATCTCACGGAACGAAATCTTACCCTTGCCCTCCACGCGCGTCAGTAATGTGCGCACCGCCTCAAAATAGGCAGCTTCGATACGCTGCTCGTAATTCAGCAAACTCTGACAAAGCGACAATGCCTGCCGCAGCAGCAGCGCCTCTTTGATATAGAGTTTTTTCGTTTCCATCCGCTCAGGGGACTGCATGAAATCGACACCTCCGCTGATGGCTTTCGCCCGCTCCAAATCAGACTTACCGAAGAAAGCGCCATAATTGAATCCATACATCAGATCACGGCAAACGTCCAGTTTCTTTTGAAACTCCGGATAGGCGGTTTTAGCCACATCCGTATCACCATAATTTTTGCGGTCACGGTATGTATAATCGTTCATCGCCGTCTTCAACGCCGAAGCG
>QWCE01002407.1_pt1 | contig 36925 bp, 32 predicted proteins | sample 1972531 | NCBI WGS metagenome assembly QWCE01 (sample SAMN09866716, study PRJNA288562) | Human gut metagenome isolate term4_stool, whole genome shotgun sequencing... | reverse complement strand
GGTGCCCTCCCCGCTGACGAACACGCACCAGTAGTCGTACCCCTTGCTGAAGCCGGGCTTTTGAATGCGGGTGTACTCCCATACCATCTGCGGCTCAGAATAATAACATTTAGAAAAATCCTTATCGCCTAAAGAGTGGCGAATCAGCTTCACCTTGGCCGGGTCTAACCCGGCTTTTTCTAAAATATCCGAAAAGTGTAAAATAGACATAACGAGCCCTCCTCATTTTCAAACAAATATACTTCACTACCCCCGCCAATTTGCCAAGGGATAGGTGCCGTTTTCTTTCTTATAATCGGCCAACAGCTCGTGCTCCCTCTGCTCGCAATTTTCGCAGACTTCGTACTCTAACAGCAGGAGCGGATAGTCCTTCACCTGCCAAATGGCGCGCCCGCCCTTGTGGTTGACAGCGGTGCCCCAGCCGTATTTTACATATTGCAGCACCCGCTGCCGCAGGCCGCCGCGCCCATTGGCCTTACCGATGTACAAAACGGTTTTGTCTGTGCATTGGCCGTATTTTTGTTCCAAAATTGCCGCCGGATAACCTTTTGCACGCAAATTGTCGGAGCCCTCAATAAAGGAAATGGGTAGCTTTTCCGGGACCAGCACGCGGTAAATGCCTGGCTGACACGGAAGTGAGCCGCACTTTGTCTGATGGAGTTCTGCCAATGTGGAAACCGTTGGATGTTTTTGGTACAACGTCGGGTCGCGGTCAACACTTTCCAAAAATGAAATATCTTTATCAAACCTGTCCATTTCCCCTCAGCTCACATCGATCATATCCAGATACTTATACCCGTTCTCGGCGATATACTCCTTCCGCCCCGCCAGGTTGTCCCCCAGCAGGAGGTCAAAAATGCGCTCGGTCTCTGCGGCCTCGTCGGGCAGGACCTTTACCAGCCGCCTTGTCTCCGGGTTCATGGTGGTCAGCCACATCATCTCCGGGTCGTTCTCGCCCAGACCCTTGCTGCGGTCCACCTTCACCTTTTTCCCCTCCAGGGACTTGAGGATGTCCGCCTTCTCCTTCTCCGAGTAGGCAAACCAGGTCTTTTCCTTGCAGGTGATCTCAAACAGCGGCGTCTCCGCGATATACACATAGCCCTCCCGGATCAGCGTGGGGCACAGACGGTAGAGCATGGTGAGGATCAGGGTGCGAATCTGGAATCCGTCCACATCGCCATCGGTGCAGAGGATGACCTTGCTCCAGCGGAGGTTATTCAGGTCAAACTGATTCAGGTCCTTCACCGCCCGGCCGCTTACCTCCACGCCGCAGCCCAAAACCTTCATGAGGTCGGTGATAATGTCGCTCTTAAAAATGCGGGGATAGTCGGCCTTCAGGCAGTTGAGTATCTTGCCCCGCACGGGCATGAGACCCTGGAACTCCGCGTCCCGGCTCTGCTTGCAGGCGCCCAGGGCGGAGTCGCCCTCCACAATGTAAATCTCCCGCTTGCTCACATCCTTGGTGCGGCAGTCTACGAATTTCTGCACCCGGTTGGCAATGTCGATCTTCTCCGTCAGCTTCTTTTTCTGATTGATGCGGGTCTTTTCCGCCGTCTCCCGGCTGCGCTTGTTGATAAGCACCTGGCTGGCGATCTTCTCCGCCGCATCGGGATTTTCAATGAAGTATACCTGCAGCTGCTCCCGCAGGAAGTCGTTCATAGCGTCCTGAATGAACTTATTGGTAATGGATTTTTTGGTCTGGTTTTCGTAGCTGGTCTGGGTGGAGAAGTTGTTGCTCACCAAAATCAGACAGTCCTGCACATCGGGATAGGTGATCTTGCTCTCGTCCTTGGTGTACTTGCCGTGGTCCCGAAGGTACTTGTCGATGGCGTACACAAAGGCCAGGCGGGTGGCCTTTTCCGGGGAGCCGCCATGCTCTAAGAAGCTGGAGTTATGGTAGTGCTCCACCACGGGATGCTTGTTGGAAAAGCAGCAGGCAATGTTCAGCTTCACCTTATACTCGGCCTTGTCCGCCCGGTCCCGGCCCCGGCGCTCGCATTCCCAGCACACCGGCTCGGTGAAGGCGTCCAGCCCCGCCAGCTCCCGAATGTAGTCGGCGATGCCGTTTTCATAAAGGAAATCCTCCGTGTCAAAGGCTGCGCCGTTTTGATTTCGCAGCCGGAAGGTGACCCCGGCGTTTACCACGGCCTGGCGCTTCATCACATCCCGGTAGTAGTCCGGGGGAATTTGAATGTCCGTAAACACATCCAGATCCGGCAGCCAGTGGATGCGGGTGCCGGTCTTGCGCTTTTGGCTGTCGGGCAGGGGGCGGGTCTGCAGCTGGCCCACAATTTCGCCCCGTTCAAAGTGCAGGGAATACTCCTTGCCCTCCCGCCACACGGTCACATCCATGTAGCGGCTGGCGTACTGGGTGGCGCAGGAGCCCAGTCCGTTGAGGCCCAGGGAAAACTCGTAGTTTTCGCTGTTTTCGTTGTCATATTTTCCACCGGCGTACAGCTCGCAGAATACCAGCTCCCAGTTGTAGCGCCCCTCTTTTTCGTTCCAGTCTACCGGGCAGCCCCGGCCCATGTCCTCCACCTGGATGGAGAGGTCGGAAAACCGCGTGACGGTGATGAGCCGCCCGTGACCCTCCCGGGCCTCGTCGATGGCGTTGGACAGTATTTCAAATACAGCGTGCTCACAGCCCTCCAGGCCGTCGGAGCCGAAGATGACCCCCGGGCGCTTGCGTACCCGATCCGCGCCCTTGAGGCTGGAAATGCTTTCGTTGTTGTAGCTTTTTTTCGTTGCCATAGACCCCTCCTGCCGGCGATTCCGGCCATACCTTATTATTTTACCGCATTTTCTCCGTTCTGGCAAGTGCCACCCCAAAGTCTGACAAAAATCGAAATAAGAATAGAAAATGTTAGACACTTCACCAACTTATAACAAAAAGGCAACCCCATAAAATCAGCCTTCTGCAAAGGGTTTTGCACAATATCCACATAGTTATCCACATTGTTATGTAAACAGAAAAATCCCGAAAAAGTTGCATAATTTTTCTTGTCTACATAAAAAAGGATATGCAGCGTCACAACCCGATGTTTTACGCGAAAAAACCGCTGTTTTGGAGCGGCTTTTTTCTCTGCCCTATTGACATCCCTATGACATCGTGCTATATTACTTCAAAATTGAACTATTCACATAAGAACTATTCCGAGGTGAAGCAGTATGGAGCTGAATATTGAGATACCCCGAAAAATATCCCTGGCCTATGGCGCGGCCTGCAAGGGCCTCTGCCGGGAGCTGGACCTGCCCCAGACGGCCTTTGACATTCTGATGTTCCTGGGGAATAACCCTGCCTACAAGACCGCCAGTGAGATCGTGGAGCTGCGGCACATTAAGGCCAATCTCATTTCCGTTCATGTGGAGCGTCTGGTGCAGGAGGGGTATCTGATCCGCCGGCCCTCGCCCACGGACCGCCGCAAAACGGAGCTTTTCTGCACCGAGAAGGCCCTCCCGGTCATTCGGCGGGGGCGGCAGCTGCAGGCGGATTTCCTGGAGAAGCTCTTTGCCGGCACGGACCAGGAGACCCGCCGGGCCTTTGCCAACCTCATGCGCCGCATCGAGGAAAATCTCGACGGCATCTTAGAAGGGAAGTAATACGCTATGCATATACTTTTAACCGTTTTAGTCACCTTTTTTGCGGGCATGGGCGCGGGCCTGGGCACGGGCTTTGCGGGCCTGAGCGCCGCCGCCGTCATCAGCCCCATGCTCATCACCTTTTTGAACATGGACCCTTACATGGCTGTGGGCATCGCCCTTTCCTCGGATGTGCTGGCCAGCGCCGTCTCCGCCTACACCTACCACAAAAATAAGAATCTGGACATAAAAAACGGCCTTATCATGATGGTCAGTGTCCTGACCTTTACGGTGGTGGGCAGCTATGTGGCAAGCCTGGTGCCTGCGGCCACCATGGGCGGCTTCTCGGTGTTCATGACCTTTCTGCTGGGCATTAAATTCATCCTGCGCCCGGTTATGACCACCAAGGAGGCCATGGCCGCCGTCAGCGCAAAAAAGCGGGCTGTCCAGTCCGTTGTCTGCGGCATCGCCATCGGCTTCATCTGCGGCTTTGTGGGTGCCGGCGGCGGCATGATGATGCTGCTGATCCTCACCAGCGTCATGGGCTACGAGCTAAAGACCGCCGTGGGCACCAGCGTGTTCATCATGACCTTTACGGCCCTTACCGGGTCGGTGTCCCACTTCGCCATCGGCGGAATGCCGGATGTGCTCACATGGGCGCTGTGCATCGTGTTCACCCTGGTGTGGGCGCAGATCGCGGCGGTGTTCGCCAATAAGGCCAAGCCCAAGACCCTTAACCGGGCCACCGGCATCGTCCTGGTGGTCCTGGGCGCGGTCATCATGGGCTTCCGGCTGCTACACTGATAAAAGGAGATGTTTCCATGAAAGAAGTTAAATCCCCCAAGAAACCCTTACTCTATTATTACGGCATTACCCTGCTGGTGATCCTGCTCTTTAACCTTTTGGTTGCGCCCCTGATCGCCCGCAATCAGGTCACGGAGACGGACTACGGCACCTTCATGCAGATGATTGAGGACAAGGACATCGGCAAGGTGCAGGTGGAGAGTGACCAGATCATTTTCACCGGGAAGTCGGGCGGCACCGTCTACACCACCGGAGCCATGGACGACCCCACCCTGACCCAGCGCCTCTATGACGCCGGGGCCACCTTCACCAAGGAGGTGCAGCAGACCACCTCGCCGCTGCTGTCCCTCTTCCTGACCATCGTTCTTCCGCTGCTGATTTTTCTCGGCATCGGCCAGTACATGAGCAAAAAGCTCATGGAGCAGGCCGGGGGCAAGAACTCCCTGATGTTCGGCGCCGGAAGGTCCAGTGCCAAGGTCTATGTCCAGTCCTCCCAGGGCATTCGCTTTTCCGATGTGGCCGGGGAGGATGAGGCCAAGGAGAATCTGCAGGAGATCGTCGATTACCTGCACAATCCTCAGAAGTACACCGAGGCCGGGGCCTCCATGCCCAAGGGCATTTTGCTGGTAGGCCCTCCGGGCACCGGCAAAACCATGCTGGCCAAGGCCGTGGCAGGGGAGTCCAATGTGCCCTTTTTCTCCATCTCCGGCTCGGAGTTTGTGGAGATGTTCGTGGGCATGGGCGCCAGTAAGGTCCGGGACCTGTTTAAGCAGGCCAAGGAAAAGGCCCCTTGCATCGTGTTTATCGACGAGATCGACGCCATCGGCCAGAAGCGCAGCGGCGGCAATATGGGCGGCAACGATGAGCGGGAGCAGACCCTCAACCAGCTCCTCACGGAGATGGACGGCTTTGAGGGCAATACCGGGGTCATCATTCTCGCCGCCACCAACCGCCCCGAGTCCCTGGACCCCGCTCTGACCCGCCCCGGCCGTTTTGACCGGCGCGTCCCGGTGGAGCTGCCGGATCTGGCGGGCCGGGAAGCCATTTTGAAGGTCCATGCTAAGAAAATCAAGACCGCCGAGGATGTAAACTTCCACACCATCGCCCGCATGGCCGCCGGTGCCTCCGGCGCGGAGCTGGCCAATATCGTCAACGAGGCTGCCCTGCGGGCTGTGCGCAATGGCCGCGTTATCGTCACCGAGGCCGACCTGGAGGAGAGCATCGAGGTGGTCATCGCCGGGTATCAGAAGAAAAGCGCCGTCCTGTCCGATCAGGAGAAGCGGGTGGTTGCCTATCATGAGATCGGTCACGCCCTGGTGGCCGCCCTGCAGACCCATTCCGCCCCGGTGCAGAAGATCACCATTATTCCCCGCACCTCCGGGGCCCTGGGCTACACCATGCAGGTGGACACCGGCGACAAGTACCTGATGACCAAGCAGGAGATCGAAAATAAGATCGCCACCCTCACCGGCGGACGGGCCGCCGAGGAGGTAGCCTTCGGGGAGATCACCACCGGTGCCTCCAACGACATCGAGCAGGCCACCAAGCTGGCCCGGGCCATGATCGCCCGCTACGGCATGAGTGACGAGTTCGACATGGTGGCCATGGAGACGGTCACAAACCAGTATCTCGGCGGCGACACCTCCCTGGCCTGCGCCTCCGACACCCAAAAGCGCATAGATGAAAAGGTGGTGGAGCTGGTGAAGGCCCAGCACGAAAAGGCCCGCAAGCTCCTCATGGATAACCGGGCGAAGCTGGATAAGCTCGCGCAGTACCTCTATGAAAAGGAGACCATCACCGGCGAGGAGTTTATGCACATCTTAAAGGAAGGAGACGATGCCCAATGAAAAAGTGGTCCGGATTTCGCTGGTTTGAGTTTGCGGAGGGTGTCCTCCTGGTGCTGCTGGGGATTTTTACCCTGGCCCGGCCTGCAAGCGCCCTGACGGGGTTCATCGTGGCCTATGGCGCGGTGGCCGTCATCATGGGCGTGGCGGATATTCTGCTCTATGTCCGCATAGCACATTTCACCGGCTTCGGCCCCATCGTTTCCCTCCTCTCCGGCACCCTCAGCGTCATGGCCGGTGTCATGCTGCTGGTGTACCCCAATGCCGGGAAGCTAATCCTGTCTGTGCTCGTCCCCCTGTGGTTCCTGGCCCACTGCATCTCCCGCTTGTCGAATTTGAATAAGATCCGCTTCTTTGCCGGAGAATTTCCCTATTATTTTACGCTGATACTGAATGTTCTCGGCCTGGCGCTGGGCGCTCTGATGATCCTGAATCCGTGGATCTCCCTGCTGTCCGTTCCGCTCATCATCGGCATTTACCTGCTTCTTCTGGGGGTGGACTGTCTCATCCTCGCCTTCAGTAAGCTGGGCACCCGGTATTGACCCCCTCTGCGGAAAAGCCGATAGGCCCACGCCGTCCCCGCAGCACATAAAAAAGCTCGGCTCACGCCGAGCTTTTTTGCGCACTGCGGGCCCCCGGCTTTTCGCCGCCGGCCCTGTACCGCACTTTCATGTAAAAAACCTGTCACTGCGAGGGCGCAAAGCGCCCGCCGCATTGCTTGTAACCTGTCATTGCAAGGCCGGTGCGCACACTGGCTGCGGCAATCCGTCTCTTTTTAATTTCTCCCCCTTATCCGCCCCATAACCGTCGCCATCAAAAACGCCGCCAGGGAGGTCACCACCACCGATGCGCCCACGGGCAGGCTCAGCAGGTACGATCCCGTCAGCCCCACGCAGAAGCACACCACCGACAGGCACCCCGCCAGCACCACCACGCCCAAAAAGCTCTTTTTCAGCCGCATGGCCGTCAGGGCCGGGAAAATCACCAGGCTGGAGATGAGCATGGCGCCCATGAGCCGCATACCCAGCACAATGGTCAGGGCCGTCAGCACCGCCAGCAGAGTGTTGTACACCCCCACCTTCATCCCCGTGGCCCGGGAAAAGCTCTCGTCAAAGGTGATGGCAAATAATTGATGGTAAAACAGCCCGAACAGCACCAAAACCGCCACAGACACGCCGATGCTCAAGGCCACATCCGCCCGGCTCAGGGCCAGGATGGAGCCGAACATATAGCTGTCCACATCGGTGGTCATGCCGGTGGTAAGGCTGGTGACAATGATGCCGATGGCCAGGGCCGAGGCGGACACCACCGCAATGGCGGCGTCGGCCCCCAGCTTGCTCCGCTCCGTCATCCGCAGCAGCCCCAGGGCCGCAAGGACCACCACCGGGATGGAAACCGGCAGCGGCGCCCACCCGCAGGCCACCGCCACCGACAGCGCCCCGAAGGACACATGGCTCAGGCCGTCGCCGATCATGGAGTACCGCTTCAGCACCAGGGGAACGCCCAAAAGCGCCGCGCATACCGACACCAAAATCCCCACCACGAAGGCCCGGACAATGAACGGATAGGTAAACATTTCCAATAAAATCATGCCCCTGCACCTCCGAATCGCCGGCCCATGGAGGAGTGAAGATATGCCTCCACCGTGCCGAAAAAGTGCTGCCCCTGCCCGGCGTGGAGGATATAGTCCCCGTAGCGCAGGGCGTTTTCTATGTCGTGGGTCACCATGACGATGGCGATGCCCTCGGTCTTGTTGAGGTAGGCCAGGGTGCGGTAGAGGTCCTGGGCGGCGGCGGGGTCCAGGCCCGTCACCGGCTCATCCAGGATCAGCAGCTCCCCGGCTGCGCACAGGGCCCGGGCCAGGAGCACCCGCTGCTGCTGGCCGCCGGATAGCTCCCGGTAGCAGCGATCCTTCAGCTCCAGGATGCCCAGCTTCCCCATGTTCATCAGGGCCCGGGCCTTTTGCTCCGGCGTATAGAGCAGCCGGTGGCCGCCTGCGCCGAGAAAGCCCGAGCGCACCACCTCCGTCACCGTGGCGGGAAAGTCCTTTTGGGCCCGGGTCTGCTGGGGCAGGTAGCCGATGGCCCCGCCGGAAAGGCTCCCGCCCCGCTCAATGCGGCCCGACAGGGGAGGCAGCAGACCCAGCAGACTTTTGAGCAGCGTGGACTTGCCGGAGCCGTTTTCTCCCACAATGCAGATGTAGTCTCCCCGGCACACCCGGAAATCCAGATGCTCCCAAATGGCCTTGCCCTCGTAGCCCAGGCTGGCGTCCCGGCAGGCCAGTAAAATTTCCTTATTCATTCAGCATATCCCCTCTCGCAGCGCCGCCACATTCCGGCGCATCAGGCTCAAATATCCCTCTCCCGCAGCCCAATCCGACTGGGAAACGGTCTGACAGGAGTAAAAGGTCACCACCTTCGCCCCTGTGGTTTCGGCGATGGCCTCGGCCACCTTTTGACTGCTCAGCTCCAGGGCATACACCACGGGAATTTGCTCCTGGCGCACCTTGTCAATGAGAAATTTCAGGGTGTAGAGAGACGGCTCCGTGTCCGACGAACACCCGTGAAAGGCCGCCCGGTAGTTAAGGCCGTATTCCCGGCAGAAGTAGAGCAGCGGAAAGCGGTCACCGAATACCAACAGATCCCGCTTTTTCTCCCGGCACACCTGGCGAAAATCCGCATCCAGGTCGGAAAGCTCCTGCAAATACGCCGCCAGGTTGGCCTGAAAATCCGCTGCGTGGGCGGGGTCGGCGGCGCACAGGGCGTCGCAGATGGCCCGGCACAGCTTCCCGGCCTCCACCGGGGAGGTCCAGATATGCTCGTCATACTCTATGTCGTCGCTGTCGTGGTCGTGACCGTCGTGGTCGTCGTGGTCGTGGTCGTGACCGTCGTGGTCATCGTGGCTGTCACCGTCCACCGGCTCCTCCTCCAGAGTCTGGGCGTAGTCCATCATCCGCAGCACCGTGGGGATGCTTTCTCCGGCGGAGCTTAGAATCTCGTCCACCCATTGCTCCCCCTCGCCGCCGTTGTAGACGAATACATCCGCCCGGCTTACCCGGATCACATCCGCCGGGGTGGGCTCAAAGCTGTGGGCCTCCCGTCCGGCGGCCACCAGCAGCCGGGGCTCCACCCACTCCCCGCCGATTACCCGCACGAAGTCGTAGTAGGGAAACAGGGAGCAGACCACCGAGAGCTTGCCGCTGTCCTCCTCCACCGGGGTGCAGCCGCAAAGCCCCAGGGCCACGGCCCCCGCCAGCAGGAGTGCTAAAAAGCGTTTTCTCATTTCTCCGCCTCCCGGCACTCCCGGCACAGGCCGTAAAACATCGTCCGCCTGGGATTGATGGCGAAGCCGTGCCCCTCCAGCAGATGGTCATACAGCTCCCCCAGATGGGAGCAATCCATGTGGAAAATAGTGCCGCAGCCCTCGCACTGGAGCAGGAAGCAGTCCGTGTGCCGGGTCTTGTCGCAGTATTGATAGCAGGCGCCCTCCTCTGTGAGCAGCTTGTGGACCTTGCCCTGGGAAACCAGCTTTTCCAGCTGCCTGTACACGGTGCTCAGCCCCACAGACTGACCTTCCTGCCGCAGCCTTTGGGCCAGCTCCATGGCCGTAGCCCGTCCGCCGGGACAGGAGGCGATGCACGCCAGCACCGCCCCTTGCTGCCGGGTCATATAGGACATAAGAATCCCTCCGAATTTGAAAATGATTATCGTTTTCAAATTATACCAATTTTTTGACCGTTGTCAAGGGGAAAATAGGGAAGGAGGCGGCGAAAAGACGGGGATAATATCGTAGGAGCGGATGCCTCTGCCCGCCCGCCGGTTTGCACCGTACCCCGCCAAAAAAAGCCGCTTCGGACCTCCGAAGCGGCTTTTGCTCTGTATATATAATAGTATTTTGCGCCCGTTACCGGTCCTCTTCCGGCCTGCGCACCAGCAGCTCAATGGCCCCGTGGCAGTTGACAATGTTCACCACCGGGGCACTGGGGGCGTATTCACCGTCCAGGGACCAGGGGATGTCGTCCCTTGTCTCCACCGTCACATGGGAGGCGTGGCGGAAGAAAATGCCCGGGTCGTCGTACTGCATCTGCTTCAGCGACACCAGCAGGTTCGTCAGGTCCAGCACCGTCCGGGGCATCCGCAGCAGCACCAGCTCAAACACGCCGTCGTCCATCCGCACCCGGTTGGGGTCCAGCTTCACCAGACCGGCCAGGGAGGTGGAGTTACACACGCTGCCGAAAATGAAGTCATCTTCCACGGTCTCCTCGTCGGCGGTGACGCGGCAGTGGTAGGGGCGCAGGGAGTCCAGATTCTTCATGCCCTCCAGAATGTAGGCGAAGTGGCCCAGAGCGTTTTTTGTCTCCTGGGGTGCGGAGTAGCTGGCCCGGGTGAAGGCGCCGAAGGAGGCCACATAGGAAAAATACCGCTCATTGTGCCGCCCCACATCCAGGGCAATGGGCGTACCCTGGGCGATGATGTCCGCAGCCAGGTAGGGCGCCGCGGGGATGTGCAGGGTGGCGGCAAAGTCGTTGGTGCTGCCGGAGGGCAGGTAGCCCAGGGGCGGCTTGCGCTCCAGCTGCATAAGGCCGGAGATGGTCTCGTTCAGGGTGCCGTCGCCGCCGTAGCAGACCACGGTGTCAAAATCCGGCCCCAGGTCCCGGGCAAAGCGGGTGGCGTCGCCGGGGCCCTTGGTCTCCCGCACATACACCAAATAGCCACCTGCCGACAGCCGGGCGATGGCGTCATACAGCGGGCCCAGGGACTTGCTCTTCCCGGCCCGGGGATTCACGATCAGCAGCAGTCGTTTCACAATCATCCTCCATTCTGTACATAGGGAAAATCGCATCGCCATTATACCCTATAAAGGCGAAAATGGCAAGAGTGAAACCGATTTTCGGAAACATACACCCCAAGCCTTGCAAATATGCAAAAAATTATGTATGATAAGGTAGAATTGAAATAGCTTCGCAGCCTTTGGGCCCGCAGACGGCGAGCCCTTCGAAATAAAAACCGAGTGGATTTTCGGCAATAGAGTGAGGGTTTGGCATGAAGGATAAAGCAAAATATGTGCGCTGGGGTCTCACGGCCTTTCTCGTGGGCTGCGCCCTGCTGATATTTTATGATGTGTTTTACCGGGATAATGCCGGTACCGTCCAGGCCTTTTTCGGAAAGCTCTGGTCCATCCTGGCCCCGGTGCTATACGGCCTGGCCATGGCCTACCTGCTGGCCCCCCTCGTAAACCATTTGGAGCGCTGGATCCTCCGGGCCAAGGACGCTCTGGAGAAGAAAAGAGGCCGCTCCGCCCCGGTGCGCAGGGGCTTGCTCCGGGTGGTCAGCATCCTCCTCACCTGGGCGGTGGTGCTGGTGGTGCTGTACCTGCTGTTTGCCATGCTCATTCCCCAGCTGGTAGACAGCGTCACCACCCTGATAAGCAACCTGGAGAACTATTATAACCAGATCTACGCCTGGGTCACCAATCTGCTGGAGAAGAATCCCATCGTCAGCACCTGGCTTTCGGACCTGGTGAACCGCTATTACAGCGAGGCCACCAAATGGCTCACCACGGAGCTGCTGCCGGGCCTGCAAGCCACCCTCACCAGCTTCACCGGGAGCCTTGTCACCGGCGTGTGGAGCGTCATCACCTTCGCCAAGAATTTCATCATCGGCATCATCATCTCCGTTTACCTGCTGGCAGCCAAGGAGAAGAGCCTGGCCCGCTGCTGTAAGCTTCTCTACGGCGTCCTGCCCGAGGATCGGGCCATGTTCGCCGTCCGGGGCTTCCGCCGGGTGGACTATATTTTCAGCGGCTTTGTCCGGGGCAAGCTCCTGGATTCGCTGATTATCGGCATCCTCTGCTTCATCGGCTGCTCGATTTTGAATATGCCCTATACGCCGCTGATCAGTGTGGTGGTGGGCGTCACCAATGTCATCCCCTTCTTCGGGCCCTTCCTGGGCGCCATCCCCAGTGCGCTGCTTATTTTGCTGGTGAGTCCGCTGCAATGTCTGTATTTTGTGCTGTTCATCCTCCTGCTCCAGCAGCTGGACGGCAATGTTATCGGCCCGAAGATCCTCGGCGGCTCCACGGGTATCTCCAGCCTGTGGGTCATCATTGCCATCCTTGTTGGCGGCGGCTTCGGCGGTGTGCTGGGTATGTTCCTGGGCGTGCCCATCTTCGCCTGCCTGCAGGTGCTGGTGCGCTGGCTGGTGAACACAAGGCTTCAAAAGAAGCATATGCCCCTGGAGGCCTCGGCCTATGTAAACCGGGACCGCCAAGCTTCCGAGACCCCGCCTGACCCGCCGGAAAGCGAAAACAAATAGTAATATTTTCAGATAATTATACTGTAAGGAATTGAGGAATCCCGCCCATGACCCCGGAACTGAAAGAAAAACTCCTGCGCTATGCCAACGAAAAGGAACCCTTTACCGCACACAATCATATTCGCGTCTGCGATATTGACGAGGGCAGCTCCCGGCTGGAGCTGGATCTGACGGAGCAGAGCCTGAACCGCTGGGGCCAGCCCCACGGCGGGGTGCTGTTTACCCTGGCGGACGATGCCTGCGGCCTGGCGCTGTCGGGTCTGCGGCAGGAGACCTGCGTCACCGTCAGCGCCGGCATTGATTTCCTGGCCCCTGCCGGGGAGGCCCGGCGCCTCATAGCCCGGGGCCGGGTGACCCGGGCCGGACGCCGCACCTGCTTCTGCCAGGCGGAAATAACCACCGCCCAGGGAAAGCTCCTGGCCGTGGCCCACAGTGTGTGGGCCTACACGGGCAAACCCCTGCCCCTGGGAGATTGATTCTCCGCAAAGCGCATATAAAAAGTGGATATAAGGTATAAAAAGTGGATAAAAAAACCGTAAGGGCGGCCCGCCGGGCCGCCCTTTATCTGCGCCGCACTCCTTACAACGCCCCCGTAGGGGCCGATGATCCTGTTGCGGTGCCCAAAATTTTCGCGCTGCCTTACGGCGGACGCTTAAAATTTTGACCGCGGCCACTCGCTCATCTCGCTTCATCCGCCACCGGCGGCGCTCGATTCGCTCCCCACATCGGCCCGCCCCCCCCTCCCCTACGCACCGCAAAATACGCTTCCGTAGGGCGGGCTGCCCTCAGCCCGCCGCCCGTCAACCACCGCACCATCACGGCGGCGTGAGGGCACGGCGCCCTACGCAGGTGTTCCGACATTTCCGTAGGGGCGGACGCCCCTGTCCGCTCGCCGGATATTCCACCGCACCCCATGTAAAACTCCCTGTCATTGCGAAGCCAGTGCGCACACTGGCTGTGGCAATCCGTTCCCCCGTCCCCAGGCCTCACGGCGAAGCCGTGACTGGGGGATTCTTTTCCCGCACCCACGGCAAGGCCCGTGTGCCCTGCCCTACAAAAATGCTATGTAGGGCGGGACCCATGTGTCCCGCCCCCACCGCACGCCCTGTATGCCTCCGTAAGGGCGGGCGGAAATTATATCCCTCTTTTCGGAAACGAGGAAAGGAATTCCACTCACGCGAAACAAGAAGAGCGCCCTTTCCGAATCCGGTTTTAAGGCGGATTCCTTGTTAAGAAACAGACGGGATTGTTTGTTTCTTAACAAGAACAATATATTGCTGTTCACAAAATGTTAAAAAAGACAAAGAGCCCGCTAAATTTTTATTAAAAATGTCTATTGTGGAGTTTCCGGGAATCCTGTATACTTTTAACATAAGCTTGTGTCGTTTTTTTGAGGATACACAGGCAAAATTTTACCCCATTCGGGGGCAAGTTTCCTGAGAGTAAAAAATCTTAGGAGAGAAACTTATATTTAAGGAGAGAAAAAATGGAAGAAAGAAAAGGCTTTGGGTCCACATTTGGATTCCTCATGGCTGCCGTCGGTTCGGCAGTGGGCCTTGGCAACATCTGGGGCTTCCCCAATAAGATGGGCGCCAACGGCGGCTTCACATTCCTCATCATCTACCTGATCCTGGCGGCCCTGTGCGGCTTCATCGTCATGGTGGGTGAGCTGGCCCTGGGCCGTCGCACCGGCCGCGGCGTGGTCAGCGCGTACTATGTCCTCAGCAAGAAGTTCAAGTGGCTGGGCTGGCTGGGCATCATCGCCCCGTTCCTGATCCTGGGCTTCTACTGCGCTCTGGGCGGCTACTGCATGAAGTATGTGGTCCTGAATGTGGGCAACATCTTCGGCGCCGGCTTCGGCAACAACGGCTTGGGCAGCGGCGAGGTCTTCGGCAATATGCTTACCAATCAGCTTGAGTCCGTGATCTACGGCCTCATCTTCGTGCTGCTGACCCTGGTCATCGTCATGGGCGGCGTGTCCAGCGGCATCGAGAAGTTCTGCTCCATCGGTATGCCCTGCCTGTTCTTCATGCTGGTCATCGTTATCATCCGCGCCTGCACCCTGGGCGGCAACGATTTTGCCGTGGCCGTGCTGCAGCCCGACGGAAGCACCGTGGAGCAGCTCATTCACAGCAGCTCCCTGGACGGCCTCAAATATATGTTCCAGCCCGGCTATGTTACCGGCACGGGCTACTATGTGCCCGCCACCGCAGAGGTGGCCGGTCAGGTGGTCAGCGCCATCAACGGCGTGCCCGTTGTGAAGTTCATCAACGAGATCCCCAACTTCATCAGCATCCTTTCCACCGCCGGCGGTCAGATGTTCTTCTCCCTGTCCCTGGGCATGGGCATCATGATCACCTACGGCTCCTACCTGGATAAGAAGCAGAACATTGAGAAGAACGCACTGGTCATCGTTATCTGCGATACCCTCATCGCTCTGATGGCCGGTCTGGCGGTTATGCCCGCCCGCTTCTCCCTGGACGCTACCGGCGCCATCGGCGGCCCCAAGCTGCTGTTCATCACCATGCAGAATGTGTTTAACTCCATGGGCACCGTGGGTTATGTATTCGGCATTATCTTCTATCTGCTGGTCATCCTGGCCGCCGTCTCCTCCTCCATCTCTCTGCTGGAGGTCATCGTGGCCCACTTTGTGGATAAGGCCCGTGACGCCGGCAAGGGCGACAAGCGTAAGTCCTATTCCGCCATCGCCGCCGTGGCCGCAGGGCTGCTGTGCGTGCTGGTGTGCATGGACGGCTTGGGCTCCAACGGTATGGCTCCCTTCGACATCCTGAAGATCGAGGCCAATGGCTGGAGTGACTGCTGGCTGGACTTCCTGGACATGGTGGCCGAGGGTGTCCTGATGCCTTTGGGTGCTCTGCTCATGAGCCTGTGCATCGGCTATGAGCTGAAGCCGCAGTTTGTGGACGAGGAGTGCTGCCTGGAGGGCAATGCCTTCAAGTCCAAGACCTTCTTCAACATCTGCATCAAGAGCATCACCCCCATCCTGATGGTGCTGGTGCTGCTGGGTCAGCTGGATTCCTTCTTCAGCCTGGGCCTGTTCTCCTGACGAAGAGCGCCGCCGGGCGCAATGAAAATAGAATGCATCAAGAAAGTCGGAGCAACCGCTCCGGCTTTCTTCCGCATCATCTCAATTTCAGTTCCGAATTTTCCAACCTTAACGCCCTGCATTCTCACCGTCCGACAGGATCCCGTCGCTGTCCCGGACACGGCCGTTTTCCACCCTGTCCTCATAGGGGGACCCGGGGCGGTCCGCCGTCCCGGCTGTAACATCACCGGTGCCGTCATATACCGTGGGCGGGAACTGCTCCACTTGGCCGTCGGGCTTGTCGCTGCAGGCGGATAGGCCCAGCAGCACCGTGGTGGTCAGCAGCAGCGCAAAAAACTTTTCCATAGCCTTACTCCTTCTCACCTTCAAAAAATTTGCGATACCCATCATAGTATCTGCAAACTTTTCACCGATAGCGGCTGCAACATTTGCCATTGGCGCGGCAGTTGCATTTTGCGGCAAAACAAGGTATACTACTAAATAAGTCACAAAAGGAGGCCAAGCCTATGCAAAAATTGGAAAAGCAATTTCACATTCACTGTAAGGCCGGCGATGTGGGACGCTATTGCATCCTCCCCGGCGATCCGGGCCGCTGCAAGGCCATAGCGGCGCTGTTTGACGATGCACAGTTTGTCTCCAGCAATCGGGAGTTCACCATCTACACCGGTACGCTCCTGGGCGAAAAAGTTTCCGTCTGCTCCACCGGCATTGGCGGGCCCTCCGCCTCCATCGCCATGGAGGAGCTGCACAATATCGGCGCGGATACCTTCCTCCGGGTGGGCACCTGCGGCGGCATCCATTTGGATGTGCAGTCCGGCGACATCGTCATCGCCACCGGTGCCATCCGCTTTGAGCATACCAGCCGGGAGTACGCCCCCATCGAGTATCCCGCCGTGGCGGATTTTCAGGTGACCACCGCTCTGGTGGAGGCCGCCCGGGAGAGTGGACACCGCTACCACACCGGTGTGGTCCAGTGCAAGGACGCTTTCTACGGCCAGCACAGCCCGGCCCGGATGCCTGTGTCCTACGAGCTGCTGAATAAGTGGGAGGCCTGGAAGCGCCTGGGCGTAAAGGCCAGCGAAATGGAGTCGGCGGCGCTGTTTGTGGTGGCCGATGCCCTGGGCTGCCGCTGCGGCTCCTGCTTCCATGTGATCTGGAATCAGGAGCGGGAGGCTGCGGGCCTGGATCAGAAAATGACCGAGGACACCAGCTCTGCCGTCCGCCTGGGGGTAGAGGCGCTGAAGAAGCTGATCCTGGCCGACCGGGCGAAGTGAGCTTTTATTTAAGCCCCTGAGACCCTCTTTCCATTTTTTCAAACTGTCACAAGCAGAAAAAGAGCGGCCCCGCTTCCTTTGCTATATCGGAAGCGGGGCCGCTTTATATTTTATAGAGACTGCCAATAAAAGAGTATCGGAAGAAAGAGGACGGCCCACCGGCCCATCATGCCTCCTGCGCATCCTGGCCTGTGTGGCTCCCGGCTCCGGCAGGCACGGCGTTCAGCTCCTTCACCCAGCAGCGGCGGCGCTTGTGCTGCTCCAGGGGGAAGTTCTGCCACTGGGTCTGGACCTTCTCATTCTCCTCCAGCATGGGGCCGGTCTCGGCGTAGCGAATACCCATTTTCCGGCAGCCCTCCATCACCTCGCTGAGGATGATGGCGTTGACGCCCTTGCCCTGCAGGTCAGGGCGCACGGCAATGAGCAGCAGGTCGATGGTGTCATTTTTGCGGAAGGCGTGCAGCACCCGGACCCAGCCGGTGGGAAACAGCCGTCCCCGGCTCTTTTTCATCGCCTCGGCAATGCTGGGAGCGCTGACACCGAAGGCCACCAGCTCATTTTGCTCATTCATCACGAAGCAGGTCAGCTGGGGATTGATGAGGGGGGCGAACTTCATGCTGTACTTTTTGATCTGCTCCGGGGTCAGGTCCACGGTGCCGTAGAGGGGGGCGTAGGCCTCGTTTACCAGCTGGAAAAAGGGCTTGAGCAGCGGGAAATAGTCCAGCCGTGTACGCACCCGCAGGGTGTGCAGCTTTTGCCGGTGCTTCACATAGTCGGAGAGCTTTCTCCACCGGGCAAAGGTTTTCTCGTCCTGGGGCGCGGTGATGAGGTTTTCCACCCAGTCCACATCCTTCACATAGCCCAGGGCCGCCATGTGCTGCATATAGTAGGGGTGATTATAGTAGGTAAAGAAGCAGCCCCGGCGGTCAAAGCCCTCCACCAACATCCCCTCCCGGTCCATGTCCGTGAAGCCCAGGGGGCCGTGGACGGCGGTGCAGCCCAGCTCCCGGGCCCAGTTTTCCACGGTTTCAAAGAGAGCCCCGGAGACCTCCGGGTCGTCGATGAAGTCCACCTGGGTGAAGCGCAGACGGTTGGTGCCCCACTTGCTATTGGACTTGCGGCTCAAAATGGCGCCGATGCGCCCCACGATTTCGCCCTCCCGCAGGGCCAGCCAGCAGCGGGCCTCGCAGTAGGAAAAGGCGGGGTTTTTCTTTCTGTCCCAGTCGTCCAGGTCGTCGCCGTAGGTGGCGGGGACGAACTGAGGTACATCCTTATATAACTGATTCGGGAAGTCCACAAACCGGCGCAGCTGCTGCCGGGTGGTTACTTCTACGATGGAAACCATGGGCAATATCCTCCTATTTTCTGGCCGCTGACGGACGAAAATGCCGGCCGTCCCGCAGCAAAAACCATTCTACCCTCAATGCCGAAAAATAGCAACCCCTATTTTGCTAAGCCTCTGAAAAGGAAAATCCCCGTGAAAATCGTAAAAATTTCTAAAAAAAGTCTTTCCCTTGGCGAAAATCTTTGTTATAATCCATGGTAGATAACTATATTTGTGTGGATATATCTGCGAGAGGATCACAAGGAGGCATTCATATGGTCAAAATCGGAGTCATCGGCTGTGGCAAGATTGCCCAGACCCGGCATCTGCCGGAGTACGCTACCAACCCCCATGCCAAGCTGGTGGGCTATTACGACAAGATCCGCGAGCGCTCGGTGCAGATGGCGGAGCTGTACGGCGGCAAGGTGTACGAGACCTATTATGATATGATCAACGACCCGGAGATCGACGCCGTGTCCATCTGCGTGGAAAACCGCAACCATGCCGAGATCACCAACGCCGCCCTCTATGCCGGCAAGCATGTCCTGGTGGAAAAGCCCATGGCTGTGACCCTGGCCGAGTGCGAGTCCATGGTGGCCGCCGCGGAGTTTAACGGCAAGCACCTGATGGTGGGCCACAATATGCGCTTTGACCCGGTCCATCGCCGGGCCAAGGAGCTGCTGCAGGCGGGTGTCATCGGTGACATCATCACCTTCCGCACCACCATCGGCAACGCCGGGCCCGAGGGCTGGTCCCCGGACCGCGACGCCTGGTTCTTCGATAAGGACAAGGCAGCCATGGGCGCCCTCAGCGACCTGGGCATCCATAAGCTGGATCTGATGCAGTATCTCACCGGCCAAACGGTCATCGAGACCACCGCCAAGGTGATGACTCTGAATAAGCACGACGACCACGGCCACTTCATCGGCGTGGACGATAATGCCCTGTGCATCCTGCGTATGAACGGCGGCGCCGTGGGCACCCTGGCCGCCAGCTGGACGGTCTACGGCAAGGAGTGTAACTCCACCTGCCTCTACGGCACCAAGGGCATCATGCTCATTTATAGCGATCCCGGCGCTCCCATTGTGGTTCGGGACATGAGCAACACCTCCACCGCTTACAGCTTCGAGCCCACCACCCGCTCCGGCGTCATCGACGAGTTTGTGGACGCCCTGGAGCACGATCGGGAGCCGGAGATCGACGGCAAGAAGGCGCTGACCATCATGAGCACCGTTTTTGCCAGCATTAAGTCCTCCGAAATCAGCCGCACCGTAGCTGTGAACAGCTCCTTTGTCTCGCACCTGTAAGACATCCCTGCAAAAATCAAATCCTACCATGCCGAGGGGCGGACAATACAGTCCGCCCCTTTTCATATGAAAAATATGCAAAAAAACCTTTTCACCTTGCCGGGTTGTGATTTTTACCGCTTCAGGCGGCGAAGGATTTTTTGAACAGGGGAGGAGAACAGCTCCCGCTCGTATTTATCCAGGCCAAACAGCCACATGCTCCCACCGTATACGGCTACGAACACGCAGAGAACCAGCGCGATCTGCCCATAGCCCGTGGGGCGCAGCAGCACAGCGGCCAGAATGGCGGCGAGGCCCGGCAGAAACATGGCCGGAACCAAGTGGCGGATGCGCAGCCAAAACCGGGGAATGTCCAGCCCCACCCGGTAGCGGTAATAGCGGTTCATAATGAGCATTCCCGCGCCGGTGGCGATGGCTGTGCCGATGGCCGCGCCCAAAACGCCCCATTTCATGCACAGGGGGATGCTGAGGACAATGTTGGCCAGGGCGATGATGAGATATACCAGGGAGCTGAATTTGTGCATATTCTTAGCCCGGAGGATTTCATAGCCCAGCATCTGTATGTTGGCCCAGAGGGTGGCCCCGAACAGGAGCAGGGTCACGGCGTAGTCCACCTCAAACTTGGCGTCGCCGCCCCAAAGCACCACAAAGGTGCGGCCCACGGCTACGAAGCCCCAGAAAATACAGCCCAGGAAGATAAACTGCAGCCGCCCCACCCGGATAAAGAGCCGATCCAGCTCCCGAATGGGCCGGTCCTCCGCCACGATGCGGTTGACCCGGGGGATGAGGAGGTTGGAAATAGCCGTGGCAAAGGACTGGTAATACACATTGAGCTGGGCCGCCACGGTGTAGACCGTCACGGCGGTGGTGCCGTGAATCCAGGCCAGCAGCAGCCGGTCAACGCTCCAGTTAAGATTGTCTACCACAATGCCGATGAAAACAAAGGCGGTAAAGCCCACCATCTCCCGCATGAGCTTAAAGTCGTAGTGACGGAAGGAGAAGGGCATTTTCAGCTTCACCAGGCAGAAAGCGATGTTCATCACGCCGCTGACGGCGGTAAAAATCAGGGATACCACCGTAAGGGTCACGCTGCGGTAGCCCAAAATCAGCAGCGGGATCATAATAAGGGGGTTGAGGACCTGACGGCCCAGAGCCACCACCTTTTGGAAGATGTACTCCTCGTTGATGGTGACATGGGACTCAAAGACGCTGATGGGAAAGGCCAGAGCGGCGTTGACGGTCATAATGCGCAGGAGCTTTTCCCCCAGGGCAATCTCATCCGCCGTCAGCTTTTTTCCGAAGATGATCTCTCCGTGGCCCGCCAGGAGGAAGCCGATGCCCAGCACCAGGGTACCCAGCACCGCATAGGTGAGAAAGAACATCCCGTTGAGCTTGGCCATGCCGGCCTTGTCGTCTGCGGACTTGGCCCGGGAATAGTAGCGGATGTAGGCGCTGCCCAGGCCGAAGCTCAGCAGGTTTAGATATGAGATAATAGGCAGAACGGTTTGGTATACGCCAAATTCGCTGTCGCCCAGCCGCTGGATCATAATGGGCGTATATACCAGGGAGATAACGGTGCTCAAACCCATGGACAGGTACGACAGGATCGCACCGATCTTGATCTGGCTTCCTTGCAAGCTGCGCCCACCCCTTTCTTTCTTCAATGGCATATTTCTACAAATACCTATTTTACAGCACCTTTGGTAAACTGTAAACCCATTTTATGTAAATGGGTGGGAAAATGTGGGCAGTCCGCAAGTTGACAGCGCCCCATAAAGTGGGTAAAATAACCGTATGCTTTTATATGCGAGGTAAGAGTAGCTATGAATCTTCGTTTTCTGTTTGCCTTAGCAGTGAGTAAGGCCGTGTACCACGGGATGCGCCTGCTGGGCCGTCAGGCGTCGTATCTGCCGGGCTGGTTCGCCGTGAAGCTGTGCCCGGACTATTTGCGCCACATCCGCAAGGCCGAGACTGTCATCTGCGTCACCGGCACTGACGGCAAGACCACCACGGCCAATCTCCTCAGCGATCTGCTCACGGCCGGCGGGCGCAAGGTGGCTAATAACCGCATCGGCAGCAACACCGAGTTCGGCATCGCCACGGCCATGACCTGCTCCGTGACCCTGGGAAATCGCTGCCGGGTGGACGCGGTGGTGCTGGAGGTGGACGAGCACTATGCCCGCATCGTCTGCCCCAAGGTCCGCAGCGATTATATTGTTATCACCAATGTGCTCCGGGACTCTCTGCAGCGCAACGCCCATCCGGAGTATGTGGCCGGGAAGCTGTCGCAGATCGACTGTCCCCATGCCAAGCTGATCCTCAATGCCGACGAGCTGTGCTCGGCTCTGCTGCTGCCCGAGAATCCCCGGGTATACTACGCCATCGCCCGGCAGGAGGGGGACGGGGTGATCCCGCCCAACCGGGTCAACGACTGTCCCGATTGTCCCCGCTGCGGTGCGGCCCTGGACTACGACTATGTGCGCTATGCCCATGTGGGCCATGTCCACTGCGAGAAGTGCGGCTTTGCCTCCCCGGCGGCGGACTGGCTGGCAGAGGGCCTGGACACGAAAAACCGCCGCCTGACCCTGCGCCATGGGGACAGGGTGTATGACCTGCCTATGCTCCATGACAGCGTGTTTAATATTTATAACGAGCTGGCCGCCGTGGCGGTGCTTTATGAAATGGGCCTTTCCGCAGATGCCATCCGCGCCGCTCTGGAGGCTACGGCCCTGACCAAGACCCGCCTCACCGAGGTGCAGGTGGGCGGCGTGACCGTGGTGAGCATGATGGCCAAGAGCAATAACTCCCTGCCCGTTTCCATGGTCTTTGACTATATCCGCAAAAAGCCCGGGAAGAAGGCGGTGATCCTGGCTCTGGATGACCTGGACGAGAGCAAGTCCTCCGAGCGCATCGGCTGGATCTATGACACGGACTATGCGTTTTTAAATGACGAGAACATCGTGCAGATCATAGCCACCGGCGTGCGCTGCTGGGATCACGAGGTGCGCCTGCTGCTGGCGGGTGTGCCCCGGGAGAAGCTGGTGTGTATGCAGGACGAGCTGGCGGCCATAGAGCAGCTGCATCGGTCCGGTACGGAGAGTGTGTATCTGCTCCACGATATGTCCAGCTACAGCCGCTCTGTGGCGGCGCTGGAGAAGATCCGCAAGGTATTGGAGGGTGCGCTATGACGGTGGAAATTTTGTATCCCGAGCTGTGTAATCTCTACGGTGACCGGGGAAATATAGACTATCTGCGCCGCTGCCTGCCGGCAGACTACCACCAGACGCATATAGGAGACGAGCCCTGGTTTGTGCAGCATGAGGTGGATTTAATTTATCTATGCTCCATGACGGAGCGCAGCCAGGAGCGTGTGATCCGGGCACTGACACCCTACCGGGAGCGCCTGGCGGAGCTGATGGCGGCGGGGAAGCACTTCCTGCTCACCGGCAATGCCATGGAGGTGTTCGGCAAGACCATTCAGGACGGGGAAAAGACCATCTCGGGCCTGGGCCTGCTGGACCTGACCGCCCGGCGTATTCTGCCCAAGCGGGCCAACTCCCTGTTTCTGGGAGATTTTCAGGGGACAAAGATTGTGGGCTATACCAGCCGCTTCAGTCATATGGAGAGCGCTCTGCCGCCCCTGTTCACCGTAGAAAAGGGCCTGGGCCGCAGTGAGGGGGCCACGGTAGAGGGCATCCGCTCCGGCGGGGTCCTGGGCACCTACCTGTTGGGGCCGCTGCTGGTGCTGAACCCGGACTTTACCCGTTGGCTTCTGGACGATCTGGGCGCCGCAGACACACCGCTGGCCTTTGAGACGGAGGTACGCCGGGCCTATCAGGCACGGCTGGAGCAGTTCCAGGGAAATATCGAGTTCTAAAATAAAAACGCACCCGTGTGGGTGCGTTTTTTCCAGCGTGTCAAAAAAGCCTCGCAGAGTTTGCCGCCCGCAGGCGGCAAAGAAATGAAATCATTTTCTCTCGCGACATGTGCGTGAGAGAAAATACATCTCAGGCTGCCAGTGTGGAATTTGTCCGTCCATGACGGACAAATTATGCGCGCAGCAGACTGCAAGCCTTTTGTCGGAAAAACCCGGAGGGTTTTTCGACAGTCACTAAAAAACGCACCCGTGCGGGTGCGTTTTTTCTGCTATCAGTCCATCATAGCCACGGCGCGGCAGGAGCAGCCGTCGGCGTTTTCAAATTTCAGGGGTAGGGTGATAAAGGTGAATTCCTTGCCCAGCAGGGCGTCCAGATCTTTCAGGTTTTCCGTGTTCACCAGGCCCGCGCCCAGGAGCGTTATGTGGTTGGGAAAGTCCACGCTGTCGCAGGGGTCGATGGAGATGCAGTCCTCTCCGATGCCCTTCAGGGGCAGGGTCGCCACGAAGGCCGCCGCCTCCGGCGTCAGGCAGGGAAAGTCCTCGTAGTATTCCGCCCGGCCCCAGCGTTTATCCCAGCCGGTGCAAAAGAGCAGAAAGTCCGCCCGGCGTATTTCGCCCTCGTGGGCCCGGAGCAGGGACAGGGGAATTTCCCGCAGCCCCCGGCAGTCCAGCACGAAGCCGGGGCCCACGAAGGTCTCCGCCGGGAAAGCGTCCAGAGTCCGGCCACCGTCTATCATGTGGGCCGGGGCGTCCATGTGGGTACCGGTGTGAGAATACATGTGCAGAATGGTCTCCCGGTAGCCCGCCTCCCGGATGGTGCAGGCGGTGGTGAGAACCGGCTGCTCCGTGCCGGGATACACAGGCATTTCCGGGGAAATGCAGTGGGTCAGGTCGAGAATCATAGAAACGCCTCCGAAATAAGATGAAAGAGGAAAGATGGTGGGAGCGGATAAATTTGCGTAGGGGCGACCCTTGCGGTCGCCCGCGTCCTCCGTAATACATAACACTTTCGAAGGGGCCGATGCGCACATCGGCCCGAATCACCGCACTCCTTGCGGCCGGTCATTCCGAGACCAGTGCGCACACTGGTCGTGGGGAGCGAACCGAGCGCTGCCGGTGGCAGAGGAAGCGAGGTGAGCGAGTGGCCGCGGTCAAAATTTCCAGCGTCCGCCGTAAGGCAGCGTAGAAATTTTGGGCACCGCAACAGGGTCATCCGTAATACCCTCGCACAAATCCAAAGGGGGACGGATTGCCACAACCAGTGACATCGGTCACTGGTTTCGCAATGACAGGCGGTTTTACAAGGGGTACGGTGCAACTCCCGGCGGCGGGCTGAGGGAAGCCCGCCCTACGGCGTGGCTTGTAGGGGCGGACGACTCTGTCCGCCCGGGCCCGACAACGCAACACCTTGTAGGGCAGGGCCCGTGTGCCCTGCCGCGTGGGTGCTGTAAGGCCAATTCTTACCTGTGCAGCCAGATCATCAGCACGCCGATATCCGCCGGGGAAACACCGGAAATGCGGCTGGCCTGGCCCAGATTCAGCGGGCGCACGGCGCTGAGCTTTTCCCGGGCCTCCAGGCGCAGACCCCGGATAGCGGTGTAGTCCGCGTCCGGAGGCAGAGCGTGCTGCTCCAGCTTTTCAAACTCCTCCACCTGGCTCAGCTGGCGGCGGATATAGCCCTCGTATTTCACGGAGATCTCCACCTGCTCCCGCACAGCTTTGGGCAGGCTCGGCGCGCTGGGGTCAAAGGTCATCAGCTCGTCATAGGTCATCTGGGGTCGGCGCAGCAGGTCAATGAGCCGGGCCCCGTCCGTCACCGCCGCGGAGCCCCGCTCCGTCAGCAGTTGGTTCAGCGCTTCACTGCCGGGGATGCCCGTGTGCTCCAGGCGGCGAATTTCCGCATCCACAGCGGCGTATTTTTCCTCCACCGCCTGCATCCGCTCCCGGGATACCAGACCCAGCTTGTAGCCGATGGGGGTCAGGCGCTTATCGGCGTTGTCCTGGCGCAGCAGGAGACGGTACTCCGAGCGGCTGGTCATCATGCGGTAGGGCTCCTCCGTCCCCTTGGTCACCAGGTCATCGATGAGGGTTCCGATGTAGCTCTCGCTGCGCTTTAGGAGCATGGGCTCCCGTCCCAGGAGCTTCAGCGCCGCGTTGACCCCGGCCACAAAGCCCTGGACCGCCGCCTCCTCGTAGCCGGAGGAGCCGTTAAACTGCCCCGCGCCGTAAAGGCCCTCTATGGATTTTACCTCCAGTGTGGGCTGTAGGGCCAGGGGGTCGATGCAGTCGTACTCAATGGCGTAGGCCGGGCGCATCATCACCGCCTGCTCCAGGCCCGGCACCGAGTGGAGCATCTTGAGCTGCACCTCCTCCGGCATGGAGGAGGAGAAGCCCTGGATGTACATCTCCTCCGTGTCCAGGCCCGTGGGCTCAATGAAAAGCTGGTGCCGGGGCTTATCCCGAAATCGAACGATTTTGGTCTCGATAGACGGGCAGTACCGGGGGCCCACCCCCTCAATGACCCCGGAATAGATAGGGCTGCGGTCCAAATTTTCCAGGATGATACGGTGGGTCTCCTCCGTGGTGTAGGTGAGCCAGCAGACAGCCCGGTTTTCCGGTACCTGCTCTGTGGAAAAGCTGAAGGGCAGGGGGTCCTCGTCACCCCGCTGCACCTCCATTTTGGAAAAATCAATGCTCCGGGCATTGATGCGAGGGGGCGTGCCGGTCTTAAAGCGGCGCAGGGGCAGACCCAGCCGCGTCAAAGCCTCCGTCAGGGGCCCGGCGGCGTGCATCCCGTCGGGGCCGGAGTCCTCTATGCACTCCCCCACAATGGTGCGCCCCTGCAAATAGGTTCCGGTGCAGAGGATGGCCGCCCGGACCTCATACACGGCCCCGGTGCGCAGCACGACCTGCCGCACCCGGCCCCCTTCGGCACGCAGATCCACGATCTCCCCCTGCCGCACGGTGAGCCGCTCCTGCCTCTCCAGGGTGTGCTTCATCACCTGCTGGTACTTGCGCCGGTCGGCCTGGGCCCGCAGGGAGTGGACCGCCGGACCCTTGCCCCGGTTGAGCATCCGGTACTGGATGCAGGCCCGGTCTGCGGCCTTACCCATCTCACCGCCCAGGGCATCCAGCTCCCGGACCAAATGGCCCTTGCCGGTGCCGCCGATGGCCGGATTGCAGGGCATGTTGCCCACAGCGTCCAGGTTGATGGTGAAAATAACGGTCTCCAGACCCATCCGGGCCGCTGCCAGGGCCGCCTCGATGCCTGCGTGCCCCGCGCCTATGACGGCTATATCAAATTTTCCCGCCAGGAATTCCTTCATCTACAAAACCTCGGTCTTTGTAAAAAGTGACAAATAATAAATGTTAAACTTGTGTAAACTTCCGAAAAAACTCTTGCATTTGCTTTGGGGCTGTGCTATACTGCGTCTTGGAAAACAAGAGAAGAAAGGAGCGTGATACAGTATGATGAACAACTGGATCTTGGGTGATCTGGACGACATGATCTTCGCCGACTGCGATTGGCAGCCCAGCGAGCGGTAAGTCGGAGCCCCACAGAAGCCACGCGGTAAGCGTGGGTATTTTTTTTGTAAAAGCGCTGCAACGCGCTTTATTTTTTTTGCCTGCGGCCCGTGAGAATAAGCACCAGGCATAAAAGCAGCAGGGAAGCGGCAATGGCGATGGCACAGTTGCGGAAGAATTCCTCCGGCAGCAGCAAGATCACCGGGTCCGTGGCCGGGTCAAAGAGCCAGTTTTCTTTTCCCGGGAAAAAGATGCCGTGAAAGGCGGTAAAGGCCCGGTAAAAGTCCGTGGCGGCCAGGGCAGCCGCGATCAATATGACGCCGCCCAAGGCGCAGGCGGCCCAGAAGCCCGGGGTCCGTCCGGCCAGGCGAGGGAGCTTTGCTTTTTGCCGCAGGCAGGCTACCCGCAGCGAAGACAAAACGGCCACCGACAGGGCTAAAAATGCCAGATTCAGGATAAACAGCACTCGCACATCCGCGAAGTGGCTGGCCCCCTCCGCCGAAAAGGGCAGCACCCCGGCGGCAAAGTCCGGCCGCAGACCCAGGCAGTAGTCCATCACATCGTTGTAGGCGGCCCGGGCTTGGGCGGCGGTGAGTCCACTGGCCTGGCACACACCCAGGGGCCCGATCTGCACATAGTAAAACGGCCGCAGCAGCACCACCCAGGCGACAGACCCGGTCAAAACGGCCAATGCCGTGGCGGGGATGGCGACATAAGACCAGAGCTTTTGCATAAACTCAGACCTCCCACAGGCTATCCTCCGAGGAGGACACGCATAAGGCCCCGGCGGCCAGGGCGGCCAGAATGTCCTCTTTTTCCGCCATGAGCCCCCCGGCGATGAGGGGGATGGGCAGCCTTCGGGAGAGCTTTTCGATGACCTTGGGCAGGGTGCCCGGGAGGATCTCTATCACATCCGGGGTCACCATCTCCGTCTCCTTTTGCAGGTTTCCCACGGCCTTGGAGTCGATGGCGAATACCCGCAGCACCGTCAGCATCCCCAGCTCTCTGCCCCGGCGAATGAGGTGGGGCCGGGTAGAGAGAATGCCGTCGGCCCCCTGGTGCAGCAGCCAGTCCACGGCTACCTCCTTGGGAGCCAGGCCGTTCACCAGGTCGATGTGTACCACCGCCTGCTTGCCTGCCTCGTGGGTCCGGGCGATCCAGCCGGGGATGGTCAGCAGGTCGCCGCCCAGCAGGAAAAGCACCCGGCTTTCACACCCGGCGGCCCGGGTCAAGGCAGCCTCGTCCTTCACCGCCGGGATCACCGGGGACTGCTCCAAAAGACCGATGAGCTTGTGGCGCATGGGGTTCCCTCCTTTTATGGAATGGAATAGAGTAAAAAGCCTCGCAGAGTTTTCCGCCCGCAGGTGGAAAAAATTAAAATCATTTTTCACCGCGACATGCGCGTGGTGAAAAATACCTCTCAGGCTGCCAGTGTGGAATTTTTGCGCTTCGCGCAAAAATTATGCGCGCAGCAGACTGCAAATCCCTTTGGCAGAAAAAACGAAGTTTTTTCGCCAGCTAAAGAAATATCCTCCTGCCTATCATACCACGGGCAGGAGGATATTTACAATATACAATATGCTTATTTTGCACTCTTGGTGGCCACTACACAAACGCCTGTGCCGCACACATCGGGGATAATCACATCCCCGGCGGCAATGGGCAGCCGGGCCAGAGCGGTGTTCAGAGCGTGAGCCACCTGAAATACCTTCTCCTTGGGTACCTCGCCCGCTGTGCGCACGGATACCACTGCCGCGGCGCCGCCGGTGCAGCGGACGGTGCCGGTAACGGTGCGCGCCGGGGCTACGCACTCCTTCCGGGCGTAGCTGTCGCCGCGCTTGCAGGTGTTGCCGGTGACGGCGGTGACCACGCCGCCCTCCAGGGTGGCGGTGAGCTGGCAGCCCATGGGGCAGCCGATGCAGGTCAGTTGACGCTGGTTCATTTTGCCACCTCCTCTACGGTAAAGGTAATGGTTTTGCAGCCTGCGGGCAGCTCCGCTTTGCGCAGGGGGAACTGCTCCATCTCGCCCGGGGTGAGAATGCGCTTGGGGATGCGCCGCAGAAGCACGCCGTCTGCATAGGCGGCCAGGGCGGCGTCCCGGTAAGGCTGCGCCACCCGGAAACGCACGGTAACGGTTTCGTCCATGTTCTCCGGATCTATGGACTGGGGCACGGTGTAGCGCACGCCGTTTTTGCCCTCCAGACGCACGGAGCGGCTGCCCGCCCGGGCGCCCTGCAGGTACAGAGCGGCGTTTTCTCCGGCCTTTTGGGCCTCCTGGCTCACAAAGTCCACCAGGTCGTGAACATGAAGCACATTGCCGCAGGCAAACACCCCGGGAATAGAGGTGGCCAGCCGGTCCGTCACCTCCGGGCCGCCGGTAACGCCGCTCAGGCGCACCCCTGCGGCGGAGGACAGCTCATTTTCCGGCAGCAGGCCCACAGACAGCAGCAGCGTGTCGCAGGGGATGTGCTGCTCCGTGCCGGGGATGGGACGGCGATTCTCGTCCACCCGGGCCAGGGTCACACCCTCCAGCCGCTCCCGGCCGTGGATGTCCACCACGGTGGTGGAGAGATACAGGGGGATGTCAAAATCCTCCAGGCACTGGACAATGTTGCGTTTCAGTCCGCCGGAGTAGGGGAGGACCTCCGCCACTGCGTGGACCTTGGCGCCCTCCAGGGTCATGCGCCGGGCCATAATAAGCCCGATGTCGCCGCTTCCGAGGATCACCACATTTTTCCCGGGCATAAAGCCCTCCATGTTCACCAGGCGCTGGGCGGTACCGGCGGAATAGATACCCGCCGGACGGTAGCCGGGGATGTTCAGCGCGCCCCGGGGCCGCTCCCGGCAGCCCATGGCCAGAATCACCGCCTGGGCCTGGATTTGAATGAGTCCCGTCTCCGGCCCGGTGACGGTAAGCACCCGGTCCTCGGAAAGATCCAGCACCATGGTGCGCAGCAGATAGGGAATGTGCATCTGCTGCACCCGGTCAATGAATCGTCCGGCGTACTCGGGGCCCGTCAGCTCCTGGCCGAAGGTGTGCAGGCCGAAGCCTGCGTGGATGCACTGGTTGAGGATGCCCCCCAGCTCCTTGTCCCGCTCGATAATGAGGATGTCCTCCACGCCCTTTTCCCGGGCGGCGATAGCGGCGGCCAGGCCCGCAGGGCCTCCGCCGATGATGGCAAGCTGTACCTGTTTCATGCCTGCACCTCCTTGGTATAGCCGACCAGGAGCCTGCTGTCTCCGCCGGACTTGGTCAGCTCTGTTTGCGCAATACCCAGCTCGCGGCTGAGAATTTCCATCACTCTCGGGGAGCAGAAGCCGCCCTGGCAGCGGCCCATGCCGGCCCGGACCCGGCGCTTTACCCCGTCCAGAGACCGGGCGCCGGGCACCCGGTGAATGGCGTCCACGATCTCCCCCTCGCTGATCTGCTCGCAGCGGCAGATGATGTTGCCGTAGGCGGCGTTCTCCCGCACCAGAGCCTGGCGCTCTTCAAAGGGCAGCTCCCGCAGATGGGGAATGTCCTTGCGGGTGGGAACAAAGGTCAGCTTCTCCGTGGCATCCAGCTTTTGGGCTACGCACTGGGCCAAATACTGCCCGATGGCCGGAGCGGAGGACAGACCCGGGGACTCAATCCCCACGGCGTCGAAGAAGCCGTCGGCACTCTCGCCGATAATAAAGTCGTCCGCATCCCCCTCCAGGTGGGCCCGGAGACCACAGAAGCTGGTAATGGTGTCCCGCATGGGCAGGTTCGGCACGCTGCGCCCGGCCATCTCGATGGCATAGGCCAGGCCATCAGCGGTGGTGTTGGTGGCGTCCTTGTCACTGCGGTCCACGGCGGTGGGGCCGATGAGGAGATTCCCGTGTACCGTGGGCGTCACCAGCACGCCCTTGCCGAATTTGCCCGGCAGCTGAAAGACCGTCCGCTCTACCAGATGCCCGTCCTTCTTGTCCAGCAAGCAGTATTCGCCGCTGCGGGGTACGATAGAGAGCTTATGCTCACAGACCATGTTGTGCAGGGTGTCGCTGTATACCCCGGCGGCGTTCACCACCGTGCGGGTCTGAAAAATTTTATCCCCGGCGGTGATCTCATACAGGCCGTCCCGGCGGACGATGCTTGTCACGGGGCTGTCCAGGAAGAATTCCACCCCGTTCTGGGCGGCATTTTCTGCCAGGGCGATGGTCATGCCGAAGGGACAGACAATGGCGCTGGTGGGGGCGTACAGAGCCGCCACCGCCTCCGAGGACAGAGCGCCCTCCAGGGCGTGCAGCTCGTCTCCGCTAACAATGCGCAGACCCTCCACGCCGTTCTTCTCGCCCCGTTCCCGCAGCTCCTCCAGCCGGGGCAGGTCCTTCTCGTTAAAGCACAGCACCAGGGCGCCGTTACGCCTGTAGGAAAAGTCCAGCTCCCGGCTGAGGCCCTCCATCATGCGGCTGCCCGCCACATTGAAGTGGGCTTTTTTCGTTCCCGGCACGGCGTCGAAGCCGGCGTGGACGATGGCGGAGTTGGCCTTGCTGGTGCCCGCACACACATCCTCGTGCTTTTCGCACAGGGCCAGGCGCAGGTCGTAGCGGCTCAGCTCCCGGGCTGTGGCGCAGCCCACGGCACCGCCGCCGATGACAATGGCGTCATAGATCATGGTTTACCTCTCCTTTACATAAAAAAGCCATGCAAACCCACGCGCAGGCTCCCCTGTGCGTTCGCTGCATGACTCAAATTCTCATTGCACAATATTTTATTATATATGTATCATAGCAAGGTCGGCGGCTTCTGTCAAGAGGAAACCTCTGGAATTTTCTCTTAACGAATTCTTGACAATTTCTTAACGGCCATGTATGGTATACTTAACAGTAAATTAGATGATAAATAAAGCCCCGCAGAGCTTGCCGCCTGCGTGCGGCAAAATGGAAAGCCTGTTTGCCAAAAAATTTCGAGAATATGTTTTACAGGCCTGATAGGGGGACACTGCATGAAAAAACGGCTCAAAATACCCTGGCCCGAGCAGTGGAGAAGGCAGACTCGCCTGCCCGCCAGCGGCAATAATCTCATTTACACGCCCAAGGACTTCATCATCTCATTTACCCTGTATATTGTCACGGTCATCGCCTGTATGCTGCTGCGCTTCCTGGACGAGACCGAGGACACCAGCTATGTGGCCATGCTGTTTTTGACGGATGTGTTCCTCACGGCGGTGCTGACGGACGGGTATCTGTTCAGCATTCTCTGTGCGATTTTGGGCGTATTCAGTGTGGACTACATCTTCACCGAGCCCTACTGGCACATCAGCTTCACCCTGGCGGGCTTTCCCCTGACCTTTCTGGTGATGATGACCATTTCCATCCTGGCCGGCGCCTTGGCCAGCCGGGCCAAGCAGATGGAGGCCACCCAGCGGCAGATGATCCGGGAGAAAATGCGCGGAAACCTTTTGCGGGGCATGGGCCACGACATCCGCACCCCCCTCACGGGCATCGTAGGGGCCACGGATGTGCTTTTGAAGCAGGACGAGACCCTCACGCCCCAGCAGCGCCGGGAGCTGCTGCAGTCCATAAACGAGGAGGCCAAGTGGCTCATGCGGGTGTCGGAAAACCTTCTCTCCATCACCCGTATCGACGGCGAGAACGCCGGCGTGAAAAAGACCCCGGAGCTGGTGGAGGAGATCATCGAGGGCGCGGTGAGTAAGTTCCTTCGGCACTATCAGGGCATTGCCGTGCAGGTGCATCTGCCGGAGGAGCCCATGCTGGTGCCCATGGACCCGCTGCTGATGCAGCAGGTGCTGTTTAATCTCATGGAAAACGCTGCCCGCCACGGGGAGACCGTGAAGCAGATCGACATTTTCCTCTATCAAGAGGAGGATAAGGCGATCCTGGAGGTGGCGGATGACGGCGTGGGTATCGCCCACAGCCGCCTGGAGCATCTCTTTGACGGAACGCTCCACCCGGAGGAGGGCCGCGAGGACGCCCGCCGGGATATGGGCATCGGCCTTTCCGTCTGCCGCACCATCGTGGTGGCCCACGGCGGCAGCATCACCGCAAGTAATCAAAAAAATGGGGGGGCTCTGTTCCGCATCGCCCTGCCTATGGAAAAGGAGGAAACACATGAAAATTAAGGACAAGGTGCTCATTGTAGAGGATGAGCAGAGCATCAGCAATTTCATCTCCATGATTCTGCAGGCCAGCGATTTCGACACCATCGTTGTGCGCACCGGCGAGGAGGCCCTGACCATGATCTCCTCCCACTGTCCGGATCTGATCGTGCTGGACCTGGGTCTGCCGGATATGGACGGCATGGAGGTCCTCAAGTCTGTGCGCAAGTGGTCCAATCTTCCTGTGGTGGTGGTTTCCGCCCGGAACCATGAGCATGATAAGGTGGAGGCCCTGGACTACGGCGCCGATGATTACCTGGTCAAGCCCTTCGGCACCTCCGAGCTGCTGGCCCGCATCCGCACGGCCATTCGCCATACCCGCACGGCCCTGCCCAATAGCGGCATCGCCCAGTCCGGCAAGTTTACAACCGGCGAGCTTACCATCGACTACGATAAGCACCAGGTGCTGCTCCGGGGCGAGAACGCCAAGCTCACCGTCAACGAATATAAGATCGTCGCCCTCCTGGGCAAGTACGCCGGAAAGGTGCTGACCTATGATTTCATCATCCGGGAGCTCTGGGGGCCCAAGGCCAAGACCGATAACCAGATCCTCCGGGTGAACATGGCCAATATCCGCCGCAAGATCGAGAAAAATCCCGGCCAGCCGGAGTACATATTCACCGAGGTGGGCGTGGGGTACCGTATGCGCGAGGACGACTAAAACTCCTGTCAAAAATTCCTTCGGAATTTTTCGACAAAAGGCTTGCAGCCTGCTGCGCGCATAATTTTTGCGCGGAGCGCAAAAATTCCACACTTGCAGTCTGAGAGGTATTTTTCCCCACGCACATGTCGCGGTGAAAAATGATCCCAATTTTTTGCCGCCTGCGGGCGGCAAACTCTGCGAGGCTTTTTAGAGTTCATATATTGCCAAAAACGAAGGAAAATTCTTTTCGAATTCGCAATAAGGCTAAAGGACAGTGGGAAACCGCTGTCCTTTTTTTGCACCGACCCTCAGGCATGGAAAGACCCTGCTGCGCATAAAATAAGCACAGAAATCGTGACATGTTTCACAATAAGAACTTTTGCGGGAGGGAGGTTTCGTTAAAATAGTGTCAATGCGTAAGCGTCCGATAAAGAAAACCGGAAGTCGTGCAAAGAGAGCGTTAAGGACAAGCGAAATCTATTTACATAGGAAAAGGGAAATGTTAAGGTGCAAATAGACCTCTTGGGAGAGAGGACAAACAATAATAAAGGAGAGAAAACTATGGAAGAAAGAAAAGGCTTTGGATCCAATTTTGGATTCCTGATGGCCGCTGTTGGTTCGGCAGTCGGCCTGGGTAACATCTGGGGTTTCCCCAATAAGATGGGTGCAAACGGCGGATTTACCTTCCTCGTTATTTATCTGATCCTGGCGGCCTGCTGCGGCATCATCGTCATGGTGGGCGAGCTGGCTCTGGGCCGTAAGACGGGCCGCGGCGCCGTGGGTGCGTACCGGGCCCTGTCCAAGAAGTTCAAGTGGCTGGGCTGGCTGGGCATTCTGTCCGCCTTCCTGATCCTGCTCTTCTACTGCGCCCTGGGCGGCTACTGCATCAAGTATGTGGTGGTGAATGTGGGCGACCTGTTCGGCGCCGGCTTCGGCTCCAACGGCCTGAACGGCGCGGAAGTGTTTGGCGCCTTCATGGGTAACCAAATGGAGGCCGTGATCTACGGTCTGATCTTCGTCCTGCTGACCATGATCATCGTCATGGGTGGTATCGGCGGCGGTATCGAGAAGGTCTGCTCCGTGGGTATGCCCGCTCTGTTCGTCATCCTCCTCATCTGCATCGTCCGCGCCTGCACCCTGCCCGGCGCTGTGGACGGCCTGAAGTATATGTTCGTTCCCGGCTGGGCTCTGGAAAACGGTGTTATTAAGGAAGCCCCCGATTTCCTCACCGTTCTCTCCACGGCCGGCGGCCAGATGTTCTTCTCTCTGTCCCTGGGCATGGGCGCCATGATCACCTATGGCTCCTATCTGCATAAAAAGGAAAACATCGAGAAGAACGCTCTGCTCATCGTTATCATGGATACTCTGGTGGCCCTGATGGCCGGCCTGTGCGTTATCCCCGGTCGTTTCGCCCTGGACCCCACCGGCGACCTGGGCGGCCCCAAGCTGCTGTTCATCACCATGCAGAATGTGTTCCACAAAATGCCCTTGGGCGCTCTGTTCGGCATCCTGTTCTATCTGCTGGTGGTGTTTGCCGCCATCTCCTCCTCCATCTCTCTGCTGGAGGTCATCGTGGCCCACTTCTGCGATAAGGCCCGTGACGCCGGCAAGGGCGACAAGCGCAAGACCTATTCCCTCATCGCTGCCGTATTCGTTGGCCTGGGCTGCATCCTCATCTGCATGGATTCCCTGGGCGGCGCCGGCATCTCCCCCTTCAACATTCTGGGCATGGACCCCGAAAACCTGCCCATGTGGAGTGACTGCTGGCTGGACTTCTTCGACTGCATCTCCGAGGGTATCCTCATGCCGTTGGGCGCGCTGCTCATGTGCCTGTGTATCGGCTGGGAGCTGGGCCCCAAGATGGTGGACGACGAGTGCTGCCTGGAGGGTCAGAGCTTCAAGATGAAGGGCTTCTTCAACATCTGCGTCAAGTTCATCACCCCCCTGTGCATGCTGCTGGTGCTGTACGGCCAGATCAGAGAGTTCTTCTTCTAAACCGACTTACATATAATATAGATGGTGTCTCGCCGCGCTGCAAGCGCGCAAGACCCATACCTGAAACGCCGGGGCCATCCCCGGCGTTTTTCTGTGCGCAGATAAGAATACATAAACATCTCCGTAGGGGCGGACGCCTCTGTCCGCCCGCCGATGCTGTGCCGCACCTCTTGTAAAAGGTGTCATTGCGAGACCAGTTCGCAAACTGGTCGTGGCAATCCGCATCCCCCGCCCCCTCGGCCCCCTTGCCTAAAGGAGGCTGGCACGGCAAAGCCGTGACTGGGGGATTCCACACCTCACCGCACCTCTTGCAACCCTTTCGTAGGGGCGGGGTTCTACCCCGCCCGCGGGAGGGGCAGAGCCCCTCCCCTACGCACCACAAGATACGCTTTCGTAGGGGTCGGCCTCCCGGACGACCCGCCCGGCCTCTCACCGCAGCCCATGCAATCTTTTCGTAGGGGCGGGGTTCTCTTGCCCACCGTCGCGCCAACCGATTCCCGGCCGACCTCCGTATTCTCAATATCGGAAGAAAATTTCTGCCTATAATCCCTCTTTTTTCAAAAACTTTTTGTGAGAAAAGAAAAAAAGTTTGTACACAATTTGTTAAAAAAATGGAATCGTCTGACAAGAACTTGACAATATGGCGATTAAAGAATAATATAGGCTTACCAAAACTTGAGGAGGTAAATCACATACTATGGAAAAGAAAAGCACTAAAATAGCGTATTTTATTGCGCTGGCGGTCGTGATTGTCGCTCTGGTCATCGCAAAAGTGACCAACGACGGTTCCGGCTTCGTGGCCACCGGTTGGGCCCTGTTCCCCCCCGTGGTCGCTATCGCCCTGGCCCTGATCAGCAAGGAAGTGTATTCCTCTCTGTTCCTGGGCTGCCTGGTGGGCGCTCTGCTGCTGGCTGACTTCAGCCCCTGGCAGACCGTTGTGAACTTCATCGGCGCTGGCGAGGGCGTTGGCATGATCAACGCCATCGACATCTCCATCCTGATCTTCCTGGTCATCCTGGGCATCATGGTGGACCTGATGAACAAGGCCGGCGGCTCCGCTGCTTTCGGCCGCTGGGCATCCAAGTCCGTGAAGACCCGTTCCGGCGCACAGCTGATGACCATGCTCCTGGGCGTGCTGATCTTCATCGATGACTACTTCAACTGCCTGACCGTGGGTGCCGTTATGCGTCCCGTTACCGAGAGCCACAAGATCTCCCGTGCGAAGCTGGCTT
>QWCE01001392.1_pt1 | contig 36967 bp, 59 predicted proteins | sample 1972531 | NCBI WGS metagenome assembly QWCE01 (sample SAMN09866716, study PRJNA288562) | Human gut metagenome isolate term4_stool, whole genome shotgun sequencing... | reverse complement strand
CCGATCCCGAAGGAAGGTGATCCGGCGTGATTCCCTTCCCGAAGAAGAAGTATTCCGTGATCTACGCTGACCCGCCCTGGTCCTATGCCGCCGGCGGGAAGAAGCGGAATGTAACCCGACACTACCACACTATGAAGCCCGAAGACATATATGACCTTCCGGTCCAGGACATAGCCGCCGACGACTGCCTTCTGTTCATGTGGGCGACCTTCCCGAACCTGGAAATCGCCCTGGAAACGATCAGGCGGTGGGGCTTCAAGTATAAGACCGCCGCCTTCGTCTGGGTAAAGAGGAACCGGAAGTCCCCCGGCTGGTTCTGGGGCCTGGGGAACTGGACCAGGGCGAACCCGGAAGTCTGCCTTCTGGCGACGAAGGGGAACCCGAAGCGCGCTTCCCGTTCCGTCCATAGCGTAATCGACGCCCCGATCGGCCGGCACAGCGAGAAGCCGGCGGAAACCCGCGACAGGATCGCCCGGCTTGCGGGGGGGGGGTACTATGATCGAACTGTTCGCCAGACAGGCGGCCCCCGGCTGGGACGCCTGGGGCGACGAAGTGAAAGGAAGTGAAAGCGAATGAAATCAAATGAAGGAAAGGCAAGAAATTGTTGCCCGCTATGCGGCGGAAAAATCGTCGTGTCTTTCCTGTATCAGTATTCGCTGGATCACATCGTGGGAAGAAACGGACGCCTTCGAAAGACGTTCAAAAAGACAGAAGGCGGACCGATGGAAGTCGCGGTCGCCGCTTGTTCCGAATGTGAAGCGTTCTGGGACGCAGACAGCTTCGGTATTTACGACGACGTCTTCTACGACTTCAAATACGGAGAAGGTGACGCCGGTGAATGAAAACACGAAGACGATCCGGGACCTGGCCGCGTATGTGTGCGACCGCCTGGCCGGGAAGGTCCTGATCCACCGATACGACGCCTATTCCACCAATAGCGTTTATTTGAAGTTCGACTACGGCGTGGCGAACAGCCTTCGGATCGCAGACCACGCCGGGAAGAAACACCTGGCCTATCGGTTCAACATCATTCTGACCCTGACGGAGCCGAAGAACGACCTGTCCGGCCGCTTCCCACGGAACTACTACCCGCCGGACATGGTCGACCAGGTGATCGAAGATATTCTGGCCGGCGTCGAAGCGAAGCGCGCCAGGTATCGGGACTATGAAAAGACCGTGGCGGACGCGAAGGCCAAAGTCGCCCACGAACGGGGCTTCTGGCAACAGGCCCGCCCGGTGAAGAAAAAGAGAGGTAAAGACAATGACCATATCTGAACTTGTGGCCCGCGCCCACGACAACGCCGTGAAGCACGGCTTCTGGAATCCCGCGCCGGCGTTCGGGACGTCGATCGCCCTGATCCATTCGGAACTGTCCGAAGCCCTGGAAGAAGTAAGGGCCGGGAAGCCTGGATTGTACTTCAAGGAAGTCAACGGCTTCACCGTGACGGACGCAACGGAGCGGCGCGGGGAAAAGCCCGAAGGCGTGGCCGTGGAACTGGCCGACGCCGTGATCCGGATCGCGGACCTGTGCGGACACCTGGGAATCGACCTGGAAGCCGCGATTGACCTGAAAATGGCCTACAACGAAACCCGCCCGTTCAAACACGGGAAGCGGTTTTGAAGGGCGGTGACGACATGAAGAAGATCACCTTCGCCGCCCTTCTGATCCTGGCGGCCTTCGCTGTGTGCGCGTGGAGCGCGAAGGGATCGGAAGGGACGCGGCCGCCGGCGGAAGCCGGCGCGCCCGCCGCGACCCCGACGGTCGAGGTCGTGGAGCCGCCCCAGGTCAGCACGGAGCCGGCGGAACCCGCCTGGGCGGAGTACGAAGCGACCGCATACTGTTCTTGCGAAAAATGCTGTGGGACCTGGGCAGAAAACCGGCCCGACGGGATCGTCTATACCGCCAGCGGAGCCGTCGCCCAGGAAGGCGTGACGATCGCCGCCGACTGGGACGTCCTTCCCCCTGGGACCGTCGTCTACATTGACGGCCTGGGCGAACGTGTCGTCCAGGATCGCGGCGGGGCGATCAAGGGGAACGCCGTCGACGTCTACTTCGAGGATCACGACGAAGCCCTGGTCTTCGGCCGCCAGACCGTCCGTCTTTACATAGTTGAAGGCGGTGACGGACCTTGAAGACCTGTTCCGTGTGCGGCCGCCAGGTGAAGAAGACGGTCCCCTGTCCGTATCAGCGAAGGGGCCTGGAAACCTGTCCGGACTGTTGCGAAAAGTGCTACGAAAGCGAACCCTTCCCTTGTCGAGAACACGACCAGAGGAAAGAACCGAAAGGGGGAAAAACACATGAACACTATAAAACGCGGCGACGTCTTCTTTTGCCTGGGAAGCCCCGACGCTGTCGGAAGTGAGGAACGGAAGACGCGCCCGGTCGTAATCGTCCAGAACAACGCCGGGAACGCCAGTTCCCCGACGGTGATCGTCGCCAACATGACCACCAACACCACCCGCCGCCTGTACCCTATGCAATTCGACATTGACCTTCCCGGACACGCCCTGTCCCGCGTCCAGTGTGAGCAGATCAGAACCGTCGACAAATGCCGCCTTCGCGACAAGGTCTATTCGCTGACCGAAGGCGAACTTCGGAAGCTGGACGACTGCCTGGCCGTGTCCTTCGGAATGACCCGCCAGGACGCCCAGGAAGGCCCCCAGGACGCCCGGAGCGGCGGGGACGACGTATTCCTTGACCTGGCGCGAAAGGGCCTGTCTGTGGCCGTCTGTCCCCTTCCTGTGCTGAACCAGGTGAATATCACCGTCACCGACGGGAAGGACGTCGCAATCACCCGGAACGTCACAGCGGCCGCCGGCGGGATCGTCGATGAAATTCAGGACATGAAAAGAACGCTTGCAGAGGTGGCGAAGTGATCCGGGGCAAGGAAGCGGCGGAAAAGTGGTCGAAAGCCCTGGACCTACCCGAAGACCAGGCGATCCCGTGTGTGGTGGCGTTCGTATGCCTTCGCTATCATGGGAAATCATTTGTCCGCAGACTTGCGGCCGGCGAAGGGAAGATCACGACCTGGCAATCGCTGAAAATCGCTGTGGCCCTGTTCCTATGGAACCGCGCCACGAAGAAGGACCCCTGGGGCGAACTGTACCGGATCACGAAGTTCGCCCAGAAGTGGAAGGAAGGTGATTCTAAATGAACGACGTGAAACTGTCCGGCCGCCTGACGCGCGACCCGGAACTGAAACACACGCCGAACGGCGTCCCGGTGGCGACCTTTTCCCTGGCCGTCGACCGGAAGTTCAACAGAGAGGAAGCGGACTTCGTTCCGATCGTCGCCTGGCGGAAGACGGCGGAGTTCGTGGCGAAATATTTCCGAAAAGGCCAGCGCGTGATCGTGGCCCAGGGCCGGATCAAGGTCGACCAGTACACCGACAAGGAAGGGAACAAACGGTCCCGCTTTTCTGTCGTGGCCGACGAAGTGGAGTTCGCCGACTCCAAGCGCGCCCCCGAAGACCGCCCGGCCGGGAGCGTGGCGGCCGAATACATGGAGAACGGCGGCTTCGAGGAATTGGACGGCGAAGACGGTGATCTTCCGTTCTGAACACCGGCAGGAAGGGGGCGACGACATGGACGCTAAAGAGAAAGCAAAGCGCGCGGAAGAACGGACGACCCGCCGCGTTTACGACATCTTGAAGAATCACGATCAGGAAACCCGGACGATCGAAGCGCAGATCGAAGCCGAACGCGCGACCCTGGAAGCAGACCTGGCAGAGATCAGGACCAGAGCCTACCCCCGCGCCGTTCGCTACGATACGCCCCGCGTCCAGTCGTCCCCAGACCCCGACGGGAACATGGTCAAGATCGCCGCCGCTATCGAACGGCGGACGGCCCGGACGAAAAGAGCGGTCGAAGCCCTGGAAGACCGCCAGCGCCAGATCGAGAACGTCCACGAAATCGTCCTGGCTATGGACGCGAAGGCGAAAATCGTCCTTCTGACCTTGTACTACCCGCGCCGGACCTATGAACAGGCGGCCGAAGCCCTGGGAATGGACGTGTCGACGGTCAGCCGCCAGAGGAAGACCGCCGTCGACCGCCTGGTCCGGAAATATATCCGCCTTCACGGGGCGATCGAGTAACGGCCCCGCGTCGGCGGAAAGTTTTTGCACATGATTGCACATCTTTGCATATGTCTGCATATAACTGCACTGGTCAACGACCGCACAATATGCGAAAATGCTACAAGGGAACCTTGCAGAGTTCCCGGACTCCTTTTCATTTGATAGGGACGCAGAAAGGAACGCCTTCGCCGGCGTTCCTTTTCTGTTGCCCCGAAGACCACGAAGAAAGGACGGTGAAGAATCGTGGCCCGCCTGACGAAGAAGAATGAAGTCTTCTGTGACGAATACCTGATCGACCTGAACGCGACCCAGGCCGCGATCCGCGCCGGCTATTCCGTGGAATCAGCGGGGAGTATCGGAAGTGAATTGCTGAAAAAACCTGAAATCCGCGCGCGCATTGACCGCGCTATGGCCGAAAGGTCGAAGCGGACGGGGATCAACGCCGACCGGGTCCTTCTGGAACTGGGGAAAATCGCCTTCGTGAACGCGATCGACGTGATCAACATGAACGACGCGACCATCAAGGACGACGCCGACCGTGACGACACGGCTGCGATCGCTTCCGTGAAGGTGAAAGTGATCCCTGGCGAAACCGGCGACGGCGTGGAACGGGAAATCCGACTGGCCGACAAATTGAAGGCCCTGGAACTGTGCGGGAAGCACCTGGGAATGTTCAAGGACAGCCCGGACAGCGCCGCGCCCGTGACGGTGGTGATCAATTATGACTACGGCCCGGACGATTGAGTTCAGAGCGTCCGCCCAGTTCAACCCCGTCTTCCGTCCTGTGAATGAGTGGCGCGGAAGATACCGCATTTTGAAGGGGTCCGCCGGTTCCGGGAAGTCCGTGAATATCGCCCAGGACTACGTCGCGAAGCTGTCCGACCCCGCCTTCCAGGGGGCGAACCTGTTAGTCGTCCGGAAGATCGAAGAAACGAACCGCGACAGCACCTTCGCAGAGTTACAGGCGGCGATCTACCGAATGTTCGGTCCCTACGCCGACCGCTTCTGGAAGGTCAACCTGAACCCCCTGGCGCTGGAATGTCGGACCACCGGGAACCGGATCATATTCCGGGGCGTGAAGGACCAACGCCAGCGCGAGAAGGTGAAGTCGATCACCTTCAAGAACGGGAAACTGGTCTGGATATGGTGTGAAGAAGCGACGGAACTTCTTTCCGAAGACGTCGACATTCTGGACGACCGCCTTCGCGGCAACCTGGAAGACCTGAACCCGAACCTGTTCTATCAGATCACAATGACCTTCAACCCGGTCAGCGCGACACACTGGATCAAGGCCCGCTACTTCGACAAGGCCGATCCGGACGTCCTGACCCATCATTCGACATACAAGACGAACCGATTCATCGACCCCGCCTATTTCCGCCGCATGGAGCGCCGGAAGGAAGAAGACCCGGAAGGCTATCGCGTCTACGGCCTGGGCGAGTGGGGCGAACTGGGCGGCCTGATCCTGACGAACTTCGAGGTCCACGACTTCCCGACCGACCGGGACTTCTTCGACGGCTTCTATTACGGCCAGGACTTCGGCTTCAACCACGCCGACGCGATCCTGGGGGTCGGCTGGAAGGACGGCGAAATCTATGTCACGTCCGAAGTGTACGTCTTCGAGAAGGACACCGAAGAAATAATCGCCCTGGCCCGCCAGAAGCGGATCGACCCCCGCGTGGAAATGTTCTGTGATTCCGCAGAGCCGGACCGGATCAGGACGTGGCAGAAGGCCGGCTTCCGCGCCTACCCCGTGAAGAAAGAGCCTGGAAGTGTGAAGGCCCAGATCGACTTCCTGAAAGGGCGGAAAATCCACATTCACCCGTCCTGTGTGAACACCTTGAAGGAAGTCCAACAGTGGAAATGGAAGAAGGACCCGACCACGGGTCTTTATATCGACGAACCCGTCGAGTTCATGGACGACGCTATGGCGGCCCTACGCTACGGCGTGGAGCGGCCGCGACGCGGGTCGTCTATCGAAGTTTTGAAGTGAGGTGGCAAGAATGGAACTGTCCGTCATGGACCGGATCAACATGATATTGAACGACCCGGAAAAGGCCCCTATGACCCTGGCCCAGATCGTCAGCGAGGAAATCAGGGAGTTCAAGCGGTCGCCCCAGTATTCGATCATGCTGGAAGCCGAAGCGTATTACAGGAACAGGTCTTCCGTCCAGACGAAGACGGTCGACGTCGCCAACCGCTCGAACGCGAAGATCGAACGGCCGATCCTGAAAAAGCTGGTGGATCAGAAGGCGAACTACCTTCTGTCGAAGCCCTGGACCGTGGACACCGAAAGCGAAGCATACGGCGAAGCCCTGAACGGAGTCTTCGACCAGACCTTCCGCCGGAAGATCAAGAGCCTTGGAAAAGGCGCTGTAAAGTCCGGGATCGCCTGGATTCAGCCCTACTTCGACGACGACGGGAAACTGGCCTTCATGCGAATCCCGTCCCCCGAAGTGGTCCCCTTGTGGCGGGATTCAGAGCGAACGAAGCTGGACGCCTTCATTCGCTTCTATGACCAGGTCATTTACATCGGGATCAGGAAGCACATCATTACACACGCCGAATTTTGGTGGACCGGCGGCGTGAAGTATTTCAAGACGGACGCCTTCGCGGGGACCGGGGCCGGCGACTTCTACGTCGACAAGGACCACGGGACCGAGGAAACCGACTGGACCGAACCACACTTCACCGTCGGGAACACGGCCTACAACTGGTCCGAAGTCCCGATCGCGTGGCTGAAATACAACGAAGAAGAACTTCCCCTGTGTTACTTCGTGAAGGACCTGATCGACGACATCAACTGGCAAAACAGCGTCACGGCCGACGTCCTTCGCGACGTGGCGAAGTTCATCTACATTCTGAAAAACTACGGCGGAACCGACCTGGCGGAGTTCCTGAAAGACTTGAAGGAACACATGGCGATCAAGGTCACTTCCGACGGCGGCGTGGACAAGTTACAGGCAGACCTGAACATCGACGCCGTCATGGTCTTCCTGGACAATGAACGCCGGGACATCTATGACTACGCTTCCGCCGTGGACACGAAGGACCCGGACCTGGGGAACGCCAGCGGGACGGCGATCAACTTCCGATATATGGACCTGGACGCCGACTGTGATTCCCTGGGGACCGAACTGAAAGACACCTTCCACCGGCTGAAACTGTTCATCGACGTCTATTTCCAGATCACCGGCAAGGGCGACTTCACCGGCGAAGACTTCGACATCGTGTTCAACATGGACCTTCCGGTCAATGAAACCGACGTGATCAACAACGCCCGGACCAGTGACGGTCTTATTTCCAAACGGACGATTCTTCAAAATCACCCGTGGGTCACGGACGTCGACGAAGAACTGGACCAGATCGACAAGGAAAAGAAGGCCGCCATGGAAGACTTCGGCGAAGGTCTGTTCAACGATTCCCTGGGGGCGAACAACGCCGCCCAGACGGCCCAGGAAGGCCAGGAAGGGGCCGCCGGAAAGGCTGGTGGCGTGAATGGCGAGGAATAAGGAATACTGGATCGCCCGCGCCCTTCAACGCGAGAATGAAGCCTATCTTCGCGGCGTCGGCCTGACGGCGAAAATGTTCCAGGAATACGACAGAGCCGCGAAGGCGATCCGCCGGGAGATCGGCGACTTCTATTCGAAGTACGCCGGCAATTATGGCCTGACCTATGACCAGGCGGTCCGCCTTCTGACCCGGAAAGAGTTCCAGGAATGGAAGGCTACCCTGGCCGAATACGTCGCCAGGATAGCCCAGGAGCCGGACCCCCGCGTCAAGGCGATCCTGACGGCACAACTGGACGCCCTGTCCACGAACAGCCGCATTTCCCGCCTTGAAGCCCTTCTGGGACAGATTGACCTGAAACTGAATGACCTGTGGGAAACCGGCGTGGCCCAGATGAAGGCGGAGTTCGGCGACGCCTTCCAGGAAGGCTACTACAAGAAACTTTACGACATCCAGTCCCGCGTCGGCTTTTTCAACGAGATCGCGAAGCTGGACGAAAGCGTCGTCGAAGACGTCCTGTCCTATCCCTGGTCCGGCGCTATGTTTTCGGATCGGCTGTGGCAGAACAAACAGGCCCTTCTGTTCCACGTCCGGGAAACCATCACCCAGGGCGTCATGCAGGGAAAGAGTATTCCGACCATGTCGAAGGAACTGTCGGCCAGAATGGGGCAGTCCTACAAGGCCGCCGAACGCCTGATCCGAACAGAAACGACCTACTTCCACGGGGAGTCGGACAAGGCCGCCTATGAAGCGGCCGGCGTGGACGAATATGAATACGTCGCGACCCTGGACAGCCGGACCTGTGAAGTATGCGCCGCCCTGGACGGGAAGCACTTCAAATTGAAGGACGCCCAGGCCGGCGTGAACTATCCGCCCATGCACCCGAACGACCGCTGTACTACGGTCGAATATGACCCGGACGACGCCCTGGACTGGTACAATTCCGGCCAGAAAATGCCCGAAAATATGACCTATGAGGAATGGGCGGAGCGCCAGAACGTGAAAACCGGCACGGACAAGCGAAATCAACTGAAAACAACTTCAAACGATGATTGAACGCCCTTCCAGGGCGTTTTTTCATACCCAAAACAGCCGCCCCCGCCCGGCGAACCGGCGGGACCGCAAAGCGTGTGGAAGTCACGGTAAAGACAGCGGGGAAAGGAGCAAACCATGATCACCGAAAGCGTCAAAACCATTCTGGGCGAAGACCTGTCGAACCAGGTCGAAGCGGCCTTGAAGGGCAAGGGCAAGGACGGAAAGGACGTGGACCTGGTCGTCGGGAACGACGGAACCTTCGTCCCGGCCGAGAAGTACAACGGAGCCAACAGCGGCAAGAACAGCGCGGAAAACGCCCTGAAAGCGGCCGCCGAAGCCTTGAAGGCGATCGGCGGGTCTGGCGACCCGGCAAAGATCGCCGACGACGTCAAGACCGCCCAGGCCACGATCGAAACCCTTCGGACCGACCACCAGAAAGAGATCGCGCGAATCCAGAAGAACACGGCCCTTCGAATGGCCCTGGCCGACAAGGCCCACGACCCGGCCGACATTATTTCCCTTCTGGACCTTGACAAGATCGAGGTCGACGACGCCGGCGCGCTGAAAACGGACCTGGACGGCCTTCTGAAACCCTTGAAGGAGTCGAAGGCGTACCTGTTCAAGTCCCAGGAGCCGGCGAAGAACCCCGACATCAAGGGCGCGAAGCCCGCTGACCCCGGCGCGCGTCAGGACCCGGCCGCGAAGGCCGACGGCCCTGTCGTGATTTAACAAACCGTCAACTGACAAACGAAAGGAATGATTTTCAATGGCACGAACCAAAGCTATCAGCCTGATCCAGTCCGGTTCTACGAAGGTCGAACTGGCCGAACTGTCCGGTCTTGTGATCGCCAATATCCAGAAGGAAACCCTGTCTTCTGGCCTGAAATCCCAGTCCTACACCGGCAACCCGGCGACCGGGTCTGTGGAGTATAAGCGGTTCAAGAACAGCGCGTCCCAGGCATACGGGACCGCCAGAGCCGCCGGCAAGGGCGACGCGATCACCGTCCCCCCGACCACCGTCAACCTGGACACCCACCGCGAGATCGTCGAGGAAGCCGCGAAGTTCGACCTGGACACCTTCGGCGTCGGTAACATCATGGCCCGCCGCGCCGACAACCACGTCGACACTGTGGCGGCCGAACTGGACGCCGCCTTCTTCCTGTGCGCGGCCAATGAGGGAACCGCCTTCACCACCACCGAAACCGACATCGAAGCCCAGGTCGAAGCCCTGATCCAGACCCTTGAAACCGTGAAGAACGACTACGTTCGCGGCGTCCCCCGGAACCTGATCCGCCTGGTCCTGGACCCTGTCTTCTACGGCAAGATCAGAACCTACCTGGACAAGAACACCAACAACGCCAACGTGGACACCGCCGCCGAGGACTTCGCCCTGTTCCACGGCGTCCGGGTCTATTCTTCCATCAACCTTCCCGTGACCACCGAAACCGTCGAAACCACCAAGACCAAGACCACGACCTACCACATGATCGCTATGATCGAAGGCGCGGTCGCACAGCCGGCGGTTATCTACCCCTACGGGGAGCCGGAGAAGATTCCCCTGTCCAACGACTACGGCGTGTCTATGTTCTTCGACTACGGCACGAAGGCCCTGACCCCCGACCTGATCTTCACCTACTCCACCAGCGTTACTTCCGAGTAATCGGAAGGGCGCGCCCGTGAAAGGAGCGAATCACAGTGAAGTTTATCAACAAACGAACCGGCGTGATCCTGGAACCCCGAAGCCGCATGGTCGAAGACCAGCTTCGCAAAAGCGCGGAGTATGCCCCCTATGAGCCGCAGAAGGCCACAGACGAGGGCGAAAAGCCGCTGGCGAAGATGAACAAGGCCGAACTTCTGGAAGCCGCCCAGGCGGCCGGAATTGCGGTCCCTGACGACGCCACGAAGGCCCAGATCGTCGAACTGATCCAGGCGAAGGGCGCGGAGTAATCCAGGGCCGCCGAAAGGTGGTGGAAACGTGCTTCAACAGATTCTTTCTTCCCTGGACGGCCTGACCGACCTTGAACAGAAGGAAGTCCTTCGCGTCCTTATGTCGAAGGACGGCCGACTGGAAAAGGTCAAGGCCCTTCTGGGGATCACCGGAACAGACCAGGACGAAGTTCTTCTGTTCGTCATTCAGACGGTCGAAGACCTGATCCTGGCCTATATCAACCAGGACACGCTTCCCGCCCCGCTGGAAAATGCCCTGATCGTCATGTGCGTCAGCTACTACAAGGCCGCCGGCCTGGGGACCACCCAGGCGGCCGTCGGTCCGGTCGCGTCCGTGAAGCGCGGGGACGTCACAACGTCCTTCGCCAACGCTTCCGGCGCTTCCGGATCGGCGTCGACCTTCAACCTGGGCGCAGAAGGCGACGACTTCTTCGGCTGGCGAACGGTCCTGAACGAGTTCCGGCGGTTAAGGTGGTGATCGTATGTTCGGAAATCCCGCCGCAGAGCGCGCGGCGATCGAAATGACCTACGAAGACACCGCCACGATCAGCCGGACCGAAACCACGACGGGGTCGAACAACATCACGAAGACCGTCCCTGTCGTGAAGTATTCTGAAATCATTTGCGCGATGTCGTATTCAGGAAGCGACAAGAGTCAGCAGACGGACGCACAGAACGAAATCGACTATGACGCCGTCCTGTTCGCCGCCCCCGACCTTCTGGTCCTTCCTGGCGACAGTGTTTCCCTGAAACGCTTCGGCCGAATGGACCCGACCAGTCAGCGCGTCCTGGCCTTCCAGGTCGTCGGTCGCCCGGCCGTCTATGCTACCCACCAGGAAATCCGCGTGAAGGACGGTGATCTGGCGTGACCCTGAATAACTTCATCGAAGCGATCGCGGGGAAGCTGACCGCCGTGTGGCCTGACCGGAAGGTCTACGTCGACGAAATCCCGAAGGACGCCGACGGCCAGTTCTTCGTCGGGATCATTGAATCGGAGCAGGAAAAGCACCTGGACCGCCGCTGGAAGCGGTCGATCCAGTTCGAAGTCCTGTACTTCCTGAACACGAAGGAAAACATGGAGTTCAACGCCTGGGCGGAAACCATGTTCGACCAGTTCGACGTCCTGACCGTAAAGGAAACCGACCAGAAGGACCGGACGGTCCGGCTGACCGGCCAGAAAGCGACGCCGAACAAGAACGCCCGCGTCTTCCAGTTCACCTTCGACGCCGACTTCTTCTTCGTCGTGACTCCGCCGGAAATCCCCTTCATGGAAAACCTGGACCAAACAGAGGAAGTGAAGTAATGGCAACAGCAAAGAAAGCGGCCCCCGCCGCAAAGAAGGCCGGCGTCGCAGACCAGGCGGCCCCGACCTACACGAAGGAACAACTGGTCAAAGCGAAGACCCTGAACCTTCCCAGGGACGCCGTCGCGGCCGTCCTGGAAGACGGGAAGGTCTACACGAAGGACCAGGCCGTCAGCCTGGTCACTGATTTTCTGGAAAGGAAGGTGTAAGTCATGCCTATCGGTGGCGGAACTTTTACCACACAGAACAAGATCCTTCCCGGCGCGTATATCAACTTCGTCAGCCTGGGAAGCGTCGTCAAAATGGGGACGCGCGGGATCGCGGCCCTTCCCCTGGAACTGAACTGGGGACCTGAAAACAAGGTCTTTTCCATCTACGCCGAGGACTTCAACAAGACCGCCCTGACCGTCTTCGGCTATGATCCCACGGCGGCCGATATTCTTCTGGTCCGCGAAGCCCTGAAACGCGCCAGGACCCTTCTGATCTACCGCGTCAATTCCGGCGGCACGAAGGCGACCGCGACCGTGGGCGGAATGACCGTCACGGCCGCCTATGGCGGAACGCGCGGGAACGCGATCAGCGTCGCGATCCTGACCAACGCCGACGACGCGACGAACGTCGACGTCGTGACCTACCTTGACGGAATGGTCATGGACACCCAGACCGTCGCGAAGACCAGCGGGTCGGCCAACCTGAAAGCGAACGACTTCGTCACGTTCGGGAGCGCGGCAAGCCTGGAAGCGGCCGTCGCGACCACCCTGACCGGCGGCACGAACGGAACCGTCAACGGCGCGGCCCACACGGCGGCCCTGAACGGCTTCGAAGTGGAGTCCTTCAACGTGATCGGCTATCCCGGCGACGACGACACGATCAAGGCCCTGTATGCGACCTTCGTGAAGCGCCTTCGCGACGACGAAGGGAAGAAGATCGTCGGCGTCCTGTACGACTACAAGGGGAACAACATCGGCCTGATCAACGTGAAGAACGGCGTCGTCCTGACCGACGGGACCACCGTCACCGGCGACAAGGCCGTCGCGTGGGTGGCTGGCGCTTCCGCCGGCGCGGAGATCAACGAAAGCCTGACGAATACTGCCTACGACGACGCCGTGGACGTGGACATCAAATATACGAAGTCCCAGTTCGAAGCGGCGATCCAGGCCGGCGAGTTCGTTTTCTATGCCGACTACGGGACCGCCCGCGTCCTGACCGACATTAACAGCCTGACCGACTTCGGCGGCGGCATGACCGAAGACTGGACTTCGAACCGTGTGATCCGTGTCCTGGACGGCTGGGCGAACGACGTCGCCCGGATTTTCGGCGATTCATACATCGGGAAAGTCACCAACAGCGACACCGGCCGCCAGCTTTTCAAGGCTGACCTTGTGTCCCTGGCCTTGCAGTATCAGGGCATCGACGCGATCAGCGACTTCGTGTCCGAGGACATCACGATCGCCCAGGGCGTCGGGAAACGGGACGTCGCCGTCGATTCCGCCCTGAAACCGAACGACAGCATGGAAAAGCTGTATATGACGGTCGTCGTCAACTAACGGAAGGAGTGTGAACCGAAATGAAAACCCTGAACGCGCCCGATACCATTTCCGGCAAGGAAGGCCGCGCGTATGCGAAGATTGACGGGAACAACGAAGACCTGTTCTTCGCGAAGACGATCGAGTCCACCGTCGAGAAATCGAAGTCGGAAGTGAAGGCGATCGGGAAGCGCATGACCGGCCACAAGACCACCGGCGGCAACGGAACCGGGTCCATGACCCTTTACTACATGACCCCCCTGTTCCGCCAGATGATCAAACAGTGGAAGGAAACCGGCCAGGACATTTACTTCGACATGGTGATCGAGAACGACGACCAGGAGTCTTCCGCCGGGAAGCAGTCTGTCCTTCTGATCGACTGTAACCTGGATTCCGTCGTCCTGGGAAAGCTGGACGGCGACAGCGACGACCCCCTGGACGAAGACGTCGACTTCACCTTCGAGGACTTCGACATTCTGACCCCCTTCACCCAGTTCTGATTCTGAAAGCGAGGTAAAAAACAATGGGTAAACTGCAAGACTTCCTTATGGAAGCCCAGATCGGCACGACCCAGACGGAAGTTCAGATCGCGCCCTTCCCCTATCCCTTCATCGTGAAGTCGATCACCGAAGCAGAGAACAAGGCGATCCGGAAGACCTGTCAGAAGGTCGAGTTCGACAAGAAGACCCGCCAGAAGCGGATCGACACCGACACCGACCTTTACAACGCCCGCCTGGTGGTCGCCTGTTGCGTCGAACCCAACTTCAAGGACGCCGCCCTTCAAGAGAAATACGGCGTTCGCGGAGCCGAAGACCTGATCAACCTGATCCTGAACCCCGGCCAGTACACCGATCTTCTTCTGGCCGTCCAGGAGATCAACGGCTTCACCGACGACGTGAACGATCTGAGGGACGAAGCAAAAAACTAATCACGGGGGGCGGTAATGAGGCGGACGCCGACGGCGAAGCGGTTTACGCCCATTACGCTCTCCACCGGCTGAAAATCCTTCCAGGCGCGCTTCTGGCCCTTCCCAGGCGGGAACGGGCCTTTATCTATGCTTCCATCGACCTTCAAATAGAGAAGGAAAAGAAGGAAGCGGCGAAGGCGAAGCGCCGGAAGGGCAAGAAAGGAAGGTGACGACGTGGCCGGCGTATCTACACAGTTTTCGATCCAGGACCGAGCAACGCGACACCTGAATACCATGATCAGCGCGGCCGAACGTCTGAACCGTTCCCTGGACACCACGGACACCCTGACCGACACCATGGACCCCGGCGCGCCTTTCGAGCGGAGCGCCGCCGACATCGGCGCGGCCAGCCGCCAGGTCGACAACTTCAACAACCGCCAGGAACAGGCGGCGAACGGCGCGAAGAAGGTCCGGTCTGCATGGTCCGGCCTGGGCGGGATCATAAAATCCGCGATCGCGGCGTTCAGCGTTAAACAGGTGATCGAACTGGCCGACAGCATGACCACCACCCGCGCCCGCCTGGACCTGATGAATGACGGCTTGCAGACCACGGCGGAACTCCAAGATATGATCATGGAGTCCGCCAACAGGTCCCGCGCGTCCTACCAGACCACGGCCGACGCCGTCGCCAAAATGGGCGTAATGGCCGGCGACGCCTTTTCCAGCAACGAAGAACTGATCATGTTTTCCGAACTGATCAACAAACAGTTCGCGATCGCCGGCACATCGGCCGCCGGTATCGACGCGGCCATGTTGCAACTGACACAGGCCATGTCGTCCGGCGTCCTTCGCGGCGAGGAATTGAACAGTATCTTCGAACAGGCCCCGACCATCATTCAGACGATCGCCGACTACCTGGGGGTCCCGATCGGAAAAATCCGGGAAATGGCCGCCGAAGGCCAGATCACTTCGGAGATCGTCAAAAATGCCATGCTTGCGTCGGCTGACGAAATCAACGCGCGGTTCGACTCCATGCCTATGACCTTCGCCCAGGCGTGGACGATCGCGAAGAACGCGATCCTGGAAGTTCTGACGCCCGTTCTGACCCTGATCGGCCAGGGCGCACAATGGATTTATGATAACTGGTCCATGATCGCCCCGGTCTTCTGGGGCGTGGCGGCGGCGGCCCTGGGCTACGCTGTGGCCCTGGGAATCCAGACGGCCGCAACATGGATCGCAAACGGGGCCGCGAAAGCGTTCTTCACGACCCTTCTGACGAACCCCCTGTTCTGGATCGCGATCGCGATCGGCGTCGTCGTGGCGGCAATTTACCAGTGGGTCCAGTCCGTCGGCGGCCTGAAAGTCGCCTGGCTGATCTGTGTGAACGCCGTCCTGACGGCCTGGGACTGGGTAAAAATCGGCTTTATGACCGGCGTTTACTTCGTCATGGACCTGTGGAACCGTCTACAACTGGCCTTCTACACGGCCGGCGTGAATATTCAGAACTTCATGGGCGATATGAAGGCCGGCGTCCTGATGATCCTTCAAAACATGGTCAACGGGGCGATCGACATCATAAACGGCTTCATCGGAGTTCTGAACAAAATCCCCGGCGTCAGCATCGACGCGATCGAGAAGGTCACGTTCGGGACGACCGCACAACTGGAAAACGACGCCGCGAAACAGGCCAGAGCCGCAGACCTGGCCGCCTACCAGGACCAGATCAATTCCCAGATCGCGGAGCGGGACGCCGCCCTGGACGCTATGAAGGCCGAAGCAAACGCCGCAACGGCACAGCGCGAAGCGGAGATCGCCGCCGCGAAGGCCGAAGCGGCCGCCGCAAACGGAGAATCCGGAAGCACCGAACCGGACTGGTCCGCCTACGCCAACAGCGACCCCGGCGACATCGGGAACGTGGACCACGTCGGGTCTGTCGGGTCTATCGACGAAGACGTGAATATCGCCGAAGAAGACTTGAAGTTCCTTCGGGACGTGGCCGAAATGCGCTATGTCCAGAACTTCGTGACCCTGACCCCGACCGTGGCTGTGGACGCGAAGATCAGCGAGAAAGTGGACGTTGACGAAGTGGTCAGCCGGATCGAAACCCGCCTGGAAACCGAGTTCGAAGCGGCCGCCGAGGGGGTATATGCCTAATGAGCAACTACGGAATGACACTGATCGCGGGGGGACGGGAAATCGACATTCCCGTCCTTCCTGAAAAACTGAAAGTCACTTCGCCGGGAAACAACGACACCGCGACCGTCCTTGTCCTGGGCGACATTCTGATCCTTCGGAAGAAGGGCCTTCGGACTATCGCCTGGGACAGCTTTTTCCCGGCCCATAGCGCGCCCTATGTCACGGGAAGGGTCCGGGACCCTGTCGAGATCGTCCAGGCCATACAGGCCGCGCGGGACGGCCTTGACCCGGTCCGGTTCCTGATCACCGGAACAGACCTGGACATCAACGTCCGAATGGGCGTGGAAACCTTCGACTATGAGGAACGCGCCGGCGAACTGGGCGACTTCTACTATTCGATCAAGCTGTCGGAGTGGAAGGACTATTCGCCCCGCCGGATCGCGCTTCCGGCGGAGCCGGAACAGCCGGCCCAGGCGAAGGAACCGGAACGGACCGGGGAGCCGGAAGCCGCGAAGGCAAAGACGTACACCGTGAAGGCCGGTGACTGTCTGTGGAATATCGCGAAACAGCTTTACGGCAAGGGGAGCGACTACACCAAAATCTACAACGCCAACAAGGGGACGATCGGGTCGAACCCGAACCTGATTTACCCCGGACAGGTCTTCACAATCCCGTGATCGCGATCCTGTACCAGAACAACGTGACCGGCGACGCCTTCGACGTGACTTCACTGTGCGCCGGCGCGAAGTGGTCGACGAAACGGTCCGGTTCCCCCGCTTCCCTGGAACTGACCATGATCGCCGACGACGCCGTGGTCTGGACCCACGGCGGGATCGTCGCCTTGAAGGACGACGACACCGGGATTTTTTATGGCTATGTGGTGAAGATCGGCCAGGACGAAACCGACCAGGTCACGATCACCGCATACGACCAGACCTGGTATTTGAAGAAGAACAAGGACACCTATGTCTTCACCGGCAAGAGGGCCGACGAAATCCTGACCCAGATCGCGGCGGACTTCGGCCTGAAATGCGGGGAGCTGGAAAACACCGGCTACGCGATCCCGTCCATGATCGAAGACGGCCAGACCCTTTTCGACATCGTCTTGAAGGCCCTGGACTATACCCTGATCAACACCGGGAAAATGTTCGTCCTGTGGGACGACTTCGGGTCCCTTCGGATCACCGACGTCGAGAAGTCGAAGCTGGACCTGTTCGTGGGCGATTCCAGCCTTGCGACCGGCTACACCTACGAAACCGACATAGATTCCGAAACCTACAACAAGATCAAACTGGTCCGGGACAATAAGGAAACCGGCAAACGCGACGTTTACATCTTCCAGGACTCCAACAATATTACCTTCTGGGGGACCTTGCAGGACTACGAGTCCGTCGACGAAGACATGAACGAAGCGCAGATCAAGGAACGCGGCGGCCAAATGCTGGAACTTTACAACCGGCCGACGAAGTCCTTCGAAGTGAAGGCCCTTCTGGACCTGTCCGTCCGCGCCGGCCGCGCCCTGTATATCGGAATTGAGAAGGTCGGCGTCAGCGCCTTCTTCATCGTCGAAGAAGCAAGCGCCGATCTTCTGAAAGAAGAAATGTCCCTGAAATTGAAGGTGGTGTGATATGGCACTTCTGGAAACCATGAAAAAGGTCGCCAAACAGTCGCAGGACGCGGCCGTTCCGGCGGCCTTCCTTTTTGGAAACGTGACCGCGACGTCCCCCCTGACGATCCGGGTCGACAACCGCTTCGACATCACCGGCGAAGCGATCGTCGTAATGAAGCAGTTCCGCGCCGGCTACTACCCGACCCACCAGCATAGCGGATTTAAGAACGCCCCGACCACGGAGCCGAAGGCCGGCGGCGCTGGCGACGCCGCCTTCTCGTCCCACGACCACACACTGAAAAACGACTACCTGACCAACACCGACGACACGTCCGAATATTATTACGGCCTGGCCGTCGGCGACAAGGTGGTCCTGTTGCGTAACCAGGGCGGACAGTCGTTCCTGGTCCTGGGAAGGGTGTGATCCTATGGCCTTGATTCCGACCCCTTCTGTGGTCACGATCGGACAGACCGTGACGGTCACGCCGGCGGCCGAACAGCCGACCAAAACCTACAAGGTGGACTTCGACACCGGCCGCGTCGCCGGCTACGTCGACGAAACCGAAGCTATGAAGCAAGCGATCTTCAAAATCCTGTCGACAGAACGGTTCCTGTACCTGGTCTATTCCTGGAACTATGGAATCGAACTGAACGCGGTCGTCGGGAAAAGTTATCCAGTGTTTTCAAGTGAAATCAAGCGAGTCATAACGGAAGCACTTCTGGCGGACAGCCGGATCACCGACGTCACCGACTTCCAGGTCGAGCAGATCGACAAGCGGACCGCCCGCGTCAGCTTCACGGCGGAAACGATCTTCGGGGAAATCCCCGTTGAAAGGACGGTGACAACCAATGTATGAGAACATGACCTTCGAAAACATCATGGACCGCTGTCTTTCCCGTGTGTCCGCTTCCGTGGATAAGCGGGAAGGGTCCATCGTCTACGACGCGATCGCGCCGGCGGCGGCGGAACTGGCGATCATGTATATCGAATTAGCCTACCTTCTGGACCGGGCCTTCCCGGACACCGAAACCGGGGACGACCTGACGAAGAAGTGTCGGGAACGAAGCGTCTTCCGGACGGCCGCGACCTATGCGGTCCGGAAAGGCTACTTTGAGAAGGCGGACGGGTCCGGCTGTGACCTGGAAATCGGGACCCGGTTTTCTGGCGGCGACATCAACTTCGTCGTGACGGAGCGGATCGCCGCCGGCCAGTACAGCATGACGGCGGAAACGGCCGGGATCGTGGGGAATGAGTACGTCGGGACCCTGTTCCCGATCGACTACGTCCCGGACCTGGCGGCCGCGCGCCTGGCGGACATTCTGATCCCCGGCGAAGACGAAGAAAGCGACGACGCCCTTCGCGCCCGCTACTTCGAGTCCCTGGAATCCCAGGCGTTCGGCGGGAATATCGCGGACTACAAGAACAAGGTCGAACTTCTTCCCGGCGTGGGAGCCGTGAAGGTCTTCCCCGTGTGGAACGGCGGCGGGACCGTGAAGATCGTCCTGGTGGACAGTGAATGGTCCGTCCCGTCGTCCGAACTGGTCGAGGAAGTCCAGGAAGCGATCGACCCCGTGGGGACCCAGGGGACCGGCGTCGGTCTGGCCCCGATCGGCCACGTCGTCACAGTCACCGGCGTCACCGGGACGACGATCGACGTGTCCTTCACGCTGACCTTTTCCGGGTCCGCGTCCTGGACCACCACGCAGGAAGCAGTAAAGGCGGCGATCCAGTCCTACTTCGACGACCTGACCCGGACCTGGGCGGACAGCGAAAATCTGATCGTCCGCGTCAGTCAGATTGAAACGAAGGTCCTGAACGTGGACGGGATCATCGACATCACGGGGACAACGATCAACCAGGGGACCGCGAATATTTCCCTGGACGCCGACGAAATCCCCGTCCTGGGGGCGGTGACGAATGGAACTTAAAGAATACTGGCCACGCTACCTTCAAGACCTGATCGAGTTCGACCAGATCGCCGGGGCCGAACAGCCGGAGTTCACAAAGGCCGTCCAGGACGTCCAGGGCGCGCCAGACGACTTCTTCCTGGTCAGCCTGTCCGAATATGGCTGTGGACGCTGGGAAGCGATTCTGGGGCTTGTGGCGGCCCCTGGGGACACCCTGGAAGCGCGCCGCGAAAGAATCCTGATCGCGTACCTGGACCAGCTTCCCTACACATACAGGGCGCTTTTGAAGTATCTGTCCACGGTCAGCGACGACTTCCAGGTCGTCCTGAACAATGACGCCTATGAACTGTTCATTCGAATCCGCCTGTCCGGACTCACACAGCGGGACGCCCTGGCGGCGACCCTGGGACAGATGATCCCGGCGAACCTGGTCCTGTTGCTTCAAACGGCGATCCCCCAGGTCGTCCAGAGTCCGCCGACGGTCGTCGGGGCCGCTATGGTCAATATGGTCCGACACGAACACATTCCACAAGGGGGAAACCAAAATGGCACGATTTAAGTCAACGATCACCGACAAGGGCGCGGAAGTCCTGACCGCCTTCCTGGCGGCCGGGAAACAGCTTGTCCTGACCAGCGCGGCCGCCGGCGACGGCGTGGCCCAGGTTAGCCCGAACACGCTGACCGCCCTTGTCAGCCCGATCAACGTGAACACCCAGATCGGCGAAAAGACATTCGTCGAAAGCAACCCTTCCTATATGCGAATCCCCGTACAGGTGACGAACGCCGGCCTGGAATCGGCCGTATATGTCAGAGAGGTCGCGGTCTACGCCCTGGACGAAAACGAATCGCCCTTCATGTTCAGTTATTCCTGGCTGGACGGCGAAGACAGCGACAACGTCCTTCCGCCCTGTTCCTTCCAGACCGAAGAAGGTCTGGCCGGCGAGGGCGACACGGTCCACGTCCACGACGTCGCCGTGGTCGTCACGAACCAGGAAAACAGCGGGATCACCGTGAACGTCGGAAGCGGGTCCTATGTGACCACGGCACAAATGGTCGCCTACGCGGCCCCGATCGTCCACGGCCACGACGCTTCCCAGATCGAGGAAACCACCGGCGAAACCGTGGAAGCCGCACAGCGCCGCCAGGACTTCGACATTTCCGCGATCCAGGAACAGCTTGACACCGGCTTCACCGGGACCACCGTGACCCACACCTTCGCCCCCGCGCAGATCGACCAGTGGAAGGGATATGACGGCGACGGAATCCCCGAAGGGATTCTGGACACCGTCGAAAACCGGCTGTATCTGTGACCCGCTTCGCCTGTACGCCGTCGGAAACGTCTTGCCTATTATCTAACCTGTTCACCGAACTTCGGCCCGTGTGCGGCCGCTGTGTGGGCGACGCCGTCGTCCTGTGCGGCCTGACCTACGAAGGCGAAGAACAGGTCGTCGTCCTTCGGGACTATGGCTTCGACTATTCCGGCCGGCGCGAAACGGTCGAGAGAATCAGGAAACGAAGGTGTATCAATGGGAACCCGGCAAAACTACCAGAGGAATCAGCGGAAGACTGACGGGGCGGAAAATCCCCTTCACGTTCTGCCCGTCGCTTCGAATCTGATCGACTACACCCTGAACCTGACCGACAACACGAAGCACTTCCCGAAGAAGGTCCGCTTCACACTGGTCAACCGGATTCAGGATCACGTCCTGTCGATCTATGAAAAACTTCTGGCCGCGAATGAAATCTATCCGATCCGGAGCGCAGAAGACAAGGCCCGCCGGCTGACCCTTCAACGGGACGCCCTGACGGCCTGTAAAATGCTTCTGTTCTTCATCGAACTTTCAAAGAAGCGCGGCTATATCGACAAGGGGACCTTCGAATACTGGACGAAGATCACCCTTGACGTTAAGTTCATGGCCGCCGCCTGGTATAAGGCAGAGCAAGCGCCCGCCGAGAAGGCCGAAAAGGCCGGACCGGAAGGCGCGGAGCCGCCCACCCAGACGGAAGGTTAATGATATTAGGGTATGATCTGCAACCCCGAACGCCGGCAACGCGAACAACGTCCGCAACGTCAATTCCGACGGCAACCTGAACAACAACAACGCCTGGAATGGCAACAACGGCGTTCGCCCGGATTTGGTGGAAAACGTGACCGAGTAAGGCGACGAGCCTGAAAGCAGAGGACCCCAACAAAGGAGATCATATCCTTCCCGACGCCGGAAAGGCCAGGGTAAACACATGATTGTCGACGCGAGGGCTTCGGCTTTACGACGCCCGGACTGTAAGCGGCAAGGAGCATTTTATGAACAACGAACTGAACCCGCCGACCGGCTTTGAAGTCATGGCCGACTTCAATCGGCTTTATTCGGCCTACCTGGAATCCAGAAAGGGGAAACGGTGGAAATGTGCCGTCGTCCGCTTCGAAGTGAATGTCCTGGAAAATATCATGTTCCTTCACTTCATGCTGACGAAGCACAAATACCGCCCGTCGCCCTACAACTATTTCCTGGTCCACGAGCCGAAGGAACGCCTGATCATGTATAACGGCTTCCGGGACAAAATCATTCAGCATAGCCTGTGCGACAACGTCCTGGGGCCGCTTCTATCGAAGACGTTCATTTATGACAACTACGCCAGTCAGAAGGGCAAGGGAACACACTTCGGCCTGGATCGTCTGAAATCGTTCATGCAACGGTATTACAGGCAGTTCGGGGCGGACGGCTGGGTCTTGAAGTGTGATATAAGCAAATACTTTTACAGAATCAATCACGACGTTTTGAAGTCACAGCTTCGCCGAGTCATTCACGACCCCGACGTTCTGTGGCTTCTTGATTTGATCATCGACTCCACCGACGGGCCGGGAATCCCGATCGGGAATCACACTTCACAGTGGTTCGCGATCCTGTACCTGTCCGGAATGGATCACATGATCAAGGAACGTCTGGGAATCAAGTTCTACGGCCGTTATATGGACGACTTTTATCTGATCCACCCGGACAAGGAATATTTGCTTTACTGTCTGGAAGAAATCAGAAAGTTCCTGGTCCCGCTGGGACTGGAACTGAATCACAAGACGGCCGTGTTTCCGCTGTCCCAGGGGATCGACTTCCTGGGCTTCCGGACGTACATGACGGACAGCGGAAAAGTCGTCCGCAAACTACGCCGTGAAAGCAAGAACCGAATCAGGCGGAAATTGAAGAAGTTCCGTCACCTTCTGGACGAAGGGCGGATCACCTTCGAAACTGTGGTCCAGTCTTATTCTTCCTGGATCGGCCACGCCGCACACGGCAACAGCTACCACCTGATCAGGAACACGGACGAACTGTTCTACGACCTGTTCAGAAAAGAAATGGGGGAATATCATGTCAAAACAACTGTCGACGCTTCCCGTCGGCGCGATCGTGAAGTCGGTCAACACGAAGTATAACGGCGCTGTGATCCGCTTCAAGGTCGGCCGCCAGGCGTCGGACCGCGTGGGCCTGGTAACGGAGCGTATCATTTCCCTGAAATGCTTCGACGCGAAGGAGCCGTCCAACTCCAACAGCGACCGCCGGAACTACGGCAACAACCGCGCGGCCGTGGCGAATCTGCTTCAATGGCTGAACAGCGCCGCCGGGGCCGGCCAGTGGTACAGCGCACAGCACAGCGCGGACGCGCCGCCCAACAACGCGAACGTCTGGTCCAACTACAACGAATACGAGGCGGAAGCCGGCTTCCTGAACGGCTTCGAACAGGACTTCCGGGACGCCCTTCTGAACGACACGATCACCGTCGCGAAGTCCAGCACCGACGGCGGCGGTTCGGAGCAGATCACGCGGAAGGTCCGCCTGTTGACCCGGACAGAGGTCTTCGGCGACACAGAGAACGGCACCGCCGAGGGGACCCAGTGGCCCATCTTCACCGACAACAACAGCCGCCTTGCATACCCGACCGCCGAAGCGGTCAGCAAGTCGGAATACAAGTCTTCCAGTCTGTCGTCTTCACAGCCCTGGTGGTGGTGGCTTCTCACCCCGTACGCCGGCAACGCGAACAGCGTCCGCAACGTCACTTCCGGCGGCCACCCGAGCGGCGACAACGCCTGGAATGGCGACAACGGCGTTCGCCCGGCTTTGTTTTTGGCCCCTGACACCCTGGTATCCGATACAACGGACACCGACGGGGCTTATATCATTCAGTGGAATCAGCCGCCCACGACCCCGTCGTCCATTTCCCACGGGACCCCGCGCGCTGGCCAGTCCTTGACGATCACGACCGGCGGGTCCACCGACCCCGAAGGCGACGCTATCAGCTACGTCTGGGAACGCCGGGTCGATTCCGGAGCCTACACCCAGATCGGAATCACGTCCGCGAAGTCCATCGTCGACACGGTCCCGTCGAGCGGGACGAACTACCAGGTCCGCGTGAAGGCGGTCGACGCCAACGGCGCGGAATCCGCATACCGGACCGGGAACGCGACGCCCATTTCCTACAATACGGACCCGGTAATCAGCGGAAGCGATCAAAACCTGGGCGCAAAAACTGACCCGTTCACCTACGACTACACCGTCACGGACAGCGAAGCGGCGTCCCAGACCTTGACCGTCACGGAAACCGTGACCAACGGGACCGAAACGATCACCCTTCGGACCTACACGGCCACGAGCGGGACCCAGAACACGGCGGACCTGTCCGACGTATGGCTTCGGCTTCTGACCGGGTCCCACGTCCTGAAAATCTACGTCACCGACGGAGCCGGCGGAAGCGCGACCCGGCTGATCACGTTCAGCCGTACCGTCACCCGGATCGCCGCGTCCCGCGCGATCGCCACGGACGCGAAGGTCGAAAAGGTCTTCCTGTCCCTGTACCCGGCGGATCACCCGGCCGACGCGACCCTTCACGTCGAGGTCACGAACAATCCGTTCGACGACAGCCCCGCCTGGGAAGACATCACAAGCAAGGTCGGGAAGTTCGTCCACACCTTCACGAACACGACCGTCGCGTCGTCTTCCTACGGCCTGGCCTATCGCTTCTACATGACGAAGGGGACCCAGGAGATCGAAGTGATCCAGGCGACCGTCCGGTTCGCGTAAAGGAAAGGGGGAAAACGCTATGTTCAATCCGGAACAGTGTGACTTCGTCAGCATGGCCGAAGCGAAGGCCCGCGCAGAACAGAACCCGGCGGCGGAAACCGCCAGGGCGGCTTCGATCGCCTTCGTGGCGCTTGCGGAGTCCGGCCAGATCGACGACGTGACCGCTTCGGAAAACGTCAGTCAGTTCAGCCCGTGGGCCTACCCCGTGGCGTATTCCGTCGGCAATATCCGCGCCTACGGGGGCGAACTTTACCGCTGTAACCAGGCCCACACATCGCAAGCGGACTGGACGCCGCCGGCAACGCCGGCCCTGTGGTCGAAGATCGCCGATCCGTCCGTGGAATGGCCCGAATGGTCCCAACCGCTGGGCGCACACGACGCATACAACACCGGCGACAAGGTCGCCCACAACGGGAAACACTGGACTTCTGACCTGGACGGGAACGTCTGGGAACCCGGCGTCTATGGCTGGACAGAAGTGTCGGAGTAACCCAGAAAGGAGATCGACGCCAGTGACAGAAGGGATTCTGATCGCCGTCCTGTCCCTTCTGGGGACTCTGGGCGGTTCGTATTTTGCCAACAAGAAAAGTTCCGCGCTGATCGCCTACCGGCTGGAAGAACTGGAAAAGAAGGTCGACAAGCACAATTCGGTGATCGAAAGGACGTACAGCCTGGAAGAAGCCCAGGCCGTGATCGAGGAAAAGATCAAAGTCGCGAATCATCGGATCGACGACCTGGAAAAGAAGACATGAGCGGACGGCGTGAACAGAAGCGCGAGTTTTCCAAAATCATCATTTCCGTCGTGGGGGCGGTCACGATCATCGTGACCGCCTTCACGCTGGTCATGGTATGGAGAACCGGCGACACGTCGCCCCTTGCGTATTTGATCCCGGCCGTCTTCACCGAAACGGCGGCCGCGACCGGCTTCTATTACAGCAAGGCGAAAGCGGAAAACCGGATCAAACTTCGGAAGAAGTACGGTCCCGAAATCTACAATGACACAAAAGAACTGTAACGAAAGGAAGGAAAGAACATGAACGCTGAACAGATTATTTCCGTAGTCGTCGCTATCCTGACCGGCCTGTCCGCCTGTATTCCCCTGGCCTACAAGCTGATCCAGTACGTCAAGAAGGCGACCCAGGAAAAGAACTGGGCCGCCCTTCTGGGGCTTGTGATCAGCCTTATGGAAGAAGCAGAAACGAAGTTCACTGACGGGGCGACCCGGAAGGAATGGGTCATGGCTATGGTCCAGACTTCCGCCGAGTATATCAACTATCCCGTCGACGTTACGGCCCTGGGCGAACTGATCGACGCCCTGTGTGACATGACGAAGGTCGTCAACTTCGAGGAAATCCCGGTGATCGAGCCTGTAAAGGAGGAAACCGACAATGATGAAAAGTAAAACCTTTATCGAAAAACTGATCGACGCGGCCCAGAATCACAAAACCCTGTACGTCATGGGCTGTTTCGGCGCGCCCATGACCGCCGCCAATAAGACCAGGTACACCCAGAATCACAGTTACAACAAACAGGCGGCCCGGACCGCTATGATCAAGGCCGCCAGCGCCGACACCTTCGGTTTTGACTGTGTCTGTCTGATCAAGGGGATTCTGTGGGGCTGGACCGGCGACAAGTCGAAGACCTACGGCGGCGCGGTCTACGCTTCGAACGGCGTCCCCGACATCGGAGCCGACACCATGATCGGCAAGTGTAAGAACGTGTCGACCGGGAACTGGGGGAACATGACCCCCGGCGAAGCCCTGTGGGTCCCCGGCCACATCGGCGTCTATATCGGCGACGGCCTGGCCGTGGAGTGTTCCCCGGCCTTCGAAAATGACGTCCAGATCACGGCCGTCGGCAACATCGGCAAGAAGGCCGGCTACAATACCCGGACCTGGCAGAAACACGGCCGCCTTCCCTATGTCGACTATTCCGACGCCGGCGGAAGTGCGCCCGTCGTGACCCCGCCCGCCAGCGGCGGCGAAACCGTCTACACCGTGAAGAAGGGCGACACCCTGTCCGCGATCGCGGCGAAGTACGGGACCACCTACCAGGAGATCGCCGCCTACAACGGGATCGCGAACCCGAACCTGATCCGCGTCGGCCAGAAGATCAAGATTCCGGCCGCGACCGCGCCGGAGTCCTTCGCAAAGGGGGACAAGGTGAAGGTCCTGAACGCCGTCACCTATGACGGGAAGCCCTTCAAGACCTACTATGACACCTACGACGTGATCCAGGTCAACGGCGACCGCGTCGTGATCGGCGTCGGCGCAACCGTCACGGCCGCCGTCAACGCGGCGAACCTTCGCAAAGCGTAAGCCGGCCGGAGCCGGCGGAAAGGGGGCGATCCCGTGGGCGTAAAGAAAGAAGACCTTGTCCGCTGGATCGGCGGCCTGGAAACCCTGAAAGACGACGTCCCGGAAATCATGTCCCAGATCGCCGTCGGCGAAGGCCAGTACGCCGTCCGCCAGGCGCGCCTGATCTGCAAGAACGACAGCCCGGACATCGTCAATACCGGCGACTACCGCCGGAACTGGAAGTCCGACAAGACGGCCAGGCGGAGCGGGAAACGCTATATCGTCCGATTTTACAATCCGCTTGACTATGCGAGTCACCTTGAACACGGCTTCCGGAGTCACTTCGTTCCCGGCCACTGGGAAGGAAACACCTTCGTCTATAACCGGGACGACCCAGAAGGCGGAATGTTCGTCGGCCCGAAGGGTGGCTATGTTCGGGGCCACTTCACCATGAAACGCGCCGTGAAAAAAACGAAGGACACCCAACAGGCCAGAGTGTCCCGCAAGATCACGCGGGAGATCAACAAGCGAATGAAAAAATAAGAAAGGCGGACGGGGAAACCCGTCCGCCTTTTTGCTTTATCTGACCACCATATCAAGGGCCTTCGAGAAATAGCCCTGTTGCGCCACGGCCAGGCGATAATTCTTCGCCCCGGCCTGTATCATAAGCCCGTCACCTTCCGGCATGATTGCGGAGATCGCCGACAGTTTACATTCAAAACCGTTCTGTTCAGCCAGAAACACGATCCGCCTGTTCGTCAGGATCACGCGGCCGGCGAAGGCGTCCGTGACGTCGTCATAGACCGTCTGACTGGCCCCGCCGCCGGAACGGACGGACACGCCCTTCGCAACGCGGACACTGATCCCGCCGCCGCTACCAGTCCGGCCGACAGCCTTCTTCTTCGTGATATAGCGACGCGCCGGCGCGAAGAAATGTGCGACTTCGTCTTCGCCCAGGACGACCGGAACAGACACAAGAGCCGGAAGGACGCCGCCCTGAATTTGTTGAAGGTCCTGTTCGGTCATGTATGTCCCGTTCCCGCCCTGGCGCTTTGCCTTCTTCCCGGCGCTGGACTTCGATCCACGCCAGAACAGAAATACCGCCAGGGCGACAAAAAGAAGGGCGATCACCCATTCTGTCCCCGTTTTGTATTCCGGGGCGGTCGTCACCGACACCAGAGCCGCCACGGCGGCCAGAACGAGAGATAAAGCACCAAAGATTTTCCACACCATAGAAAAGCCCCCTTGAATGATAATTATGGTTCATGCCAATAATATCATACCATAGTTTATGGTAACTTCAAATAGAATATTGTGAATGGCCATAAACAGGGGGGCAAAAATGAAGAATCTTGGCTACTACGGACGGCGGAATATATGCGGTGAGCGCGTCAGAATGGCGCGCCTGGCGAAGCGCATTTCACAGGAAACCCTGGCGGCGAAAATGCAAACGCTGGGCGTGAACATAGCCCAGGACGCGATCAGCAACATCGAAGCCGGCCGCCGGCTGGTCATGGACTACGAACTTCGCGCCTTCGCGACCGTCCTTCAAGTCCCCATTGAAGAACTACTTGAACCGGAAGAAGAATAGACCCACGGAACGCCCTTCCGTGGGCCTTATTTTTTACTTGACATTACGGTCTAAAAGGCGTAATATAGAAGCAGAACAGAGAAAGGCGGCGATTCAAATGAAATCCGGAAGCACAAAGAGCGAAACGACGATCGCGCGTTTGCGCTGTGAACGGGGGCTGACACAGGCCGCCCTGGCGAAAGGAACCGGCGTCAACATTCGGACGATCCAGAAGTTCGACAGCGGGGAACGGGGAATCGAAACCGCGTCCCTGGCCGTGGCGCTTCGGATCGCCGACTTCCTGGGCGTCCACCCGCGCGATCTGATCTGACATCACAGCAAAGCCCCCACCCTTGCCACACGGCAAAGGCGGGGGCTGTTTTTCTTTACAGGGGGAAGGAACATGAAGAAGCGCAGATTCAAACACCTGTCCTGGAACGACCGCCTTCGGATCGAATCGTTCCTGAAATGTGGGAAGCGGGTCCAGGAGATCGCCGACGAAATCGGCGTCCACCGGAACACGATCTACAACGAACTGAAACGGGGCCGGTATATCCACCGAAATTCGGACTGGACCGAAGAAGAACGGTATAGCCCGGACATAGCCGAAGCCGCATACCGGGAAAACCTGGCCGCGAAGGGGCCTGGCCTGAAAATCGGCAAGGATCACCGCCTGGCCGCGTACATCGAACGCCGGATCGTCGAAGACGGCTATTCCCCGGCCGCCGTCCTGGGCGAAATCAAGGTCAAGGGAATCCGGTTCGACACGACGATCTGTGAAGCGACCCTGTATTCCTACATCAAGAAGGGCGTGTTCCTGACACTGGAAGCCGCCCACCTTCCCCGCCAGGGCATGAAGAAGCGCCAATACAAGAAGGTCAAGAAGACGGCCGCCAGGCCGTCGGCCGGCCGGAGCATAGAAAAGAGGTCCCCGGAGATCGACGACCGCGCGGAGATCGGACACTGGGAAATGGACTGTGTCGAAGGCAAGAAGAAGACGAAGGAAACCCTTCTGGTCCTGACGGAGCGGAAGGCCCGGAAGGAAATCATGGTCAAAATGAAGGACAAGACCACCGGAAGCGTCGTCGCCGCCCTGGACCGCCTTGAACGCAGATACGGGAAACTGTTCAGCAAAGTATTTCAAACGATAACAGTTGATAACGGGACAGAGTTTTCCGACGTCGCCGGCCTGGAACGATCCTGTCTTCACAAGGGGAAGCGGACGACCGTCTTCTACTGCCACCCCTATTCTTCCTACGAACGCGGGACCAATGAAAACACGAACGGAATGATCCGCCGCTGGTTCCCAAAGGGGACCGACTTCGGCAAGGTCACGGCGAAGGCGATCCAGGCCGTCGAAGACTGGCTGAACAGCTACCCGCGCGGCGTCCTGGGCTTCCGCTGTGCTGACGACGTCTTCGCGGAAGCCCTGGCCGACCTGGTCTAAAAAGTTTTTTCAGGTTTTTTACAATTTAATCTTGACTTTTGCGGACGCGAGATTTATTATTAGCTTGTGCAAAGGTCAACGACCTTCGCACAGGCTAATTTTTTATGTGGGGGTCCCGACCATGAAGAAAATGACTATTCGGAAAATGCTTGAAAACATCGTAGCAAAGACTCACGGCCTGGACGTGAAGAAGTTCTTCCTTGTGTCCACGGACGGCGAGGTCGCGACGGCGGACTTCGCGATCGACCTGATCTGGAAACTTGCGGAAGGGTCTTCCTTGAATCTTCTGTGGGAAGTCGAAGTCGTTTCCGCGAAGCACGTCGGCGACTATGTCACTGTGATCTTCAATCCCAACATTGAACAGGTCAACGGGGACCCCGACAAGAACCTTTGGTGACGCCGCCAAAGGCCAGAAAGAAGGTGAAAACGTGCCGAAGCAGTTCAAGACAGTCGAGTTCGAAGACCGGAAGAAGATCGCGACCATGTACGAGGAAGGGGCAATCGCCGCAGAAATCGCCCGAAAGATCGGCGTTTCGGCGACCACCATCTACGCCGAATTGAAGCGCGGCCAGGACGGCGTCACCCTGGACAAGAACTTCCGCCCGGCCTACGACCCGGACCTGGCCCAGAAGCGGGTCCAGGAAGCCCTTCGCAGACGCGGAAGAAAGAAAGGAGCGGAACAGACGTGAACGAAACCTGTGGACGTTGCGGAAGGCGATTGAAGAACCCGCTTTTCCGCGAAATCGGCTACGGCCGGACGTGCGCCGCGAAACTGGGGATCGTGATCCCCACGAAGCGCAAGTCGAAGAACCCGCCCCCTTCCGGTTCGGACACCACGGCCGAACAGAACACGGAAGGAAGGTGACAGCCTTGAAGTGGTCGATCACCACCCAGGAGCGAAACGCCCTGGTCGAAACACATCTGGGCTGTATCTGGTGGACCATCAACAAGAACCGGCGTCTGATCAGCGCGGTCGGCCTGGACGACGAAGACGTCTTCCAACAACTGGCGATCCGCATGATCCGCGCGGTCGAGAACTACGACCCGGACAAGGGGAAGGACCTTGAACAGCACATCTTCGCGCAACTGCAATATGAAATCCTGAACTGCAAGGACGCGGCGCGGGTCTACGGGATCAAGGGCGCGCCGTATGGGGCGCGGGACCTGACCGTTTCCCTGGACGCCCTGGTCGAAAACGGCTGTCAGTTTTGCGGGGGGTGGCTTAAATGCCTAATCGGAAGACCGCGTTCGGCGTGATCGCCTTCGTCCTGTTCTTCCTTATGCTGGGAGCCGTGGGCGCGGTCGAGAACGACACCGTTCCCCTTCTGCCCGGCGCGATCCGGATTTTCGCGCTCCTGGCCCTGTGGGTCCTGTTCGCCTACCTGGCCGGCGCGTTTGACTATTCCCAGGAAAGGAGTGAACCCCGTGAAATACAGCGCGAAGACCCTGACGCCCGTCCAGGTCGGACAGGTCGTGAAGGCCCTGGTCCTTCTGGGCGCGCGAAAAATCATCGTTGAAGAAGTAGAAAAGGACCGCTTCGTCGTCACCACAACAACCGAAGCGGCCCCTTCCAAAAAAGCCTAACTGCATTATAGCAGGGAAAGGAACGGTTTTCAATATGCCGAATCTGAATTTTTATGACACCGACGCCGTGAAGGCGTTCACCCTGGACGTCCTGGTCGAGAACGCGGAACTTCGCCGCGACCTGGACTTCGAGCGCCGCCAGTGCGCCGCCGGCTGGTCGTCCGCGAAGGACTATCGGGAGCGCGCCGAAAAGGCTGACGCCGCGATCGCCGCCGCTGTGTCCGTTCTGTCCAACTTCCAGAAGGCCCGCCAGGAAGGCGTCGAAACCGGCTGGCGTGACGTCGACCGTGTCGTCGGCGACGCCCTGGACATCTTGAAGGGGGGCGAAGCGAAGTGAATACCAGTCTGTACGAAATCAGCGCCGACTTCCTGAAAGCCCTGGACGGCCTGGAAGTGGACGAAGAAACCGGCGAGATCGTGAACTTCGACGCCGTGGAGTCCTTGAACGCCCAGTTCGAAGACAAGGCCGAAAGCGTAGCCTGTTACATTAAGAACCTGTCGGCCTTCGCCGCTGACCTGAAATCCGAAGAAGACAACCTGTCCGCCCGCCGGAAGGCGGCGGAACGCCGGATCGACAGCGTGAAGAAGTACCTGTCTTCCTGCCTGGAAGCGGTCGGGAAGGACAAGGTCGAAACCGCGAAGGCGCGGATCAGCTTCCGGAAGTCTGTTCAGGTCCAGATCGACGACGAAAAGGTCCTTCCGGCCGACTACGTCACGACCACCGTGACCACGAAGCCGGACAAGACCGCGATCAAGAAGGCGATCCAGGCCGGCCAGGTCGTGGCCGGGGCTTCCCTGGTCGAGAACCGGAACATTCAGATCAAGTAAAGGGGGGCGGAGATCATGGCAGAAAAGAAGACGGCCGGCCCGGTGGCGGAACCCGTCGCCCAGGCCGCCACGAACGTCCAGGACCCGCCGGCGGCCCCCGTGGCCCCGGCGTCCGCCCAGAAGGAGATCCCCCTTCTGACGGAAAAGGACATAGAGTGTCGGGTCCAGAGCGTCAGCAGAGCGAAGACCGGCAAGGTCGGCGCGGTCCTGTTGCTTTACAAGGACGCGCGGGTCGATATGCGGATTCTGGACCAGGTCTTCGGCCCTGGGAACTGGCAAAGGACCCATGAAGTGATCAACGGGAACCTGTTCTGTAATATCGACATCTGGGACGCGGAGAAGCGCGCCTGGGTCCGGAAACAGGACGTCGGCGTCGAGAGCAACACCGAGAAAGAGAAGGGCCAGGCGTCCGACGCCTTCAAACGCGCCGGCTTCAATGTGGGGATCGGCCGCGAACTTTATACCGGCCCCTTCATCTATGTCGAACTGGCGGACAATGAGTTCTATTCCGAAGGCCAGCAGAACGGACGGAAGGAAGTCCTGAAATGCTACCCGAACACCCGGTTCAAGGTCACACACGTCGCCTATAACGACCGGCGGGAGATCAGTGAACTTGTGATCGTCGACAGAAACGGGAACGTCCGCTTCGACATGAACAAGCGGGTCGCAGGACCGCCCCAGACGGCCCAGAGCGGCCAGGGCGCGCCGGCCCAGGGAAACACCCAGGGACAGACCAGACAGCCACCCAGGGGCCGCCAGAGCGCGCCAGCGGGGCCTTCCACGCCCCAGGGGGACGGCGGGGCCGTCTGCCCGATCTGTGGGAAACCGATCACGAAGGCCGAACAGGACTATTCCGTTCGCAAATACGGCCGGGAAGCCTGTCGGACCTGTCAGAAGGCATTGTAAGGGGGTGTAAATCGTGCCGAGCCGCATAATCAAGGAATCAATCACCACCAGCGAATCGCTGTCGGAAGTCAGCGCGGACGCCGAACGCCTTTTCTGGCGGCTGGTGGTCAAGGCGGACGACTTCGGCCTGTACTATGGAAATCCGCGAATCCTGGCGTCTATGTGCTTCCCGCTGGACCCGCCGAAGGAACAGCGAATCCGGTCCTGGCTGGACGAACTGGTCGCCGCCGGAATGGTGGGGACCTATACGTCCGAAGAAGACGGGAAGAAGTACCTGAAACTTCTGTCCTGGGACCGTCACCAACAACAGAGAGCAAAGAAAAGCAAGTTCCCCCTTCCTGTTGCATTTGATAACACTTGCAATCACAGCAACGGAAAGCAAGTGAAATCAAAATACCCCGTAAACGAGAACGAAAACGGGAACGAGAACGAGGAACGAGGAACGGGAACGCGCCCAACCGGGGCGGCGGCGACCCCGCGCGGTTTTGATCGCTTCTGGGCCGCATATCCCCGCAGAGTCGGCAAGCAGGACGCCCTGAAAGCCTGGGGACAGCTTAACCCGGACGACGCCCTTGCGGACCAGATCGTCGCCGGCGTTGAGCGGTGGAAGACCTGTGACCAGTGGACGAAGGACGGCGGGTCGTTTATCTGCTACCCGGCCACGTTCATTCGCGGCCGCCGGTGGGAAGAAGACGATCGGCCTGATCCGCCGCCGGCTACGCCGAAGGGGGCCGCGCCGAAGAACTACGCCGGCGACGAAGACTTCCTGGAAGGGCGGTGATCACATGGACGCGATCGGGGATATTCTGGCCGGCGTCGTCCAGAAAAGCCTTCAAAACCGGGAGCCGGAAGACTACGTCGACGACGAAGGTTTTCTGTGCTGTGGCAAGTGCCACGACCGAAAGCAAATGGACGTGAACATTCCGGCCCTGGCCGCCGGCGGAACGAAGACGATCCGCGTCGGCTGTCTGTGCAAATGCGGCCGCGAGAGGGCCGCCCAGGAAAAGCGGGAACAAGAACGCCGGGACTTCGAAAGCCGCATGGAACGGCTTCGGCGCGACGGGATCACCGACCCGGCCTATTTACAGTACACCTTCGACCAGGACGACAAGCGGAACCCGAAGGTCAGCGACGTCTGTCGCCGCTACGTTGACAACTGGGCGGAAATGAAGGCCCGGAATATCGGGATTCTGTTCTATGGCGACGTCGGGACCGGGAAGTCCTTCCTGGCCTGTGCGATCGCGAACGCCCTTCTGGAACGGCTGGTCAGTGTCAGCGTGACCAACTTCCCGCGAATCCTGAACAGCCTTCAAGGGTCCTTCGACGACGAACGCCAGAAGCGGATCGACCGGCTTCAACACTATTCCCTTCTTGTGATCGACGACCTGGGCGTCGAACGCGACACGTCCTATTCCGTCGAACAGGTCTACAACGTGGTCGACACCAGGGCAAGGTCCGGGAAGCCGGTGATCATCACGACGAACCTGTCCTTGAAGGACCTGGAAAACCCGCCGTCCCTGGCCTACAAACGGATTTATGACCGCGTCCTGGAAATGTGTCCGATCCGGCTGAAACTGGTCGGAGCGTCCCGCCGCACCAGCAACGCCAGCGAACGGCGGGACGCCGCCCGGCGAATCCTGGGATTCTGAAAGGACGAAGACCCATGAAGTACAAACTGACGATCCCCGGCCTGTTGCCGGGGCTGAACGAATACATCGACGCGGAGCGGTCCCACAAGGGCAAATACAAGGCCGCTTCCATGAAGCGCCAGGCCCAGAATGTGATCGGCTACATGATCCGGACACAGCTTCGCGGCGTCCGCTTCACCCGGCCCGTGGTGATCCGCTACCTGTGGATCGAACCGTCCCGCCGGCGCGATAAGGACAATATCGCCTTCGCGAAGAAGTTCATTCAGGACGCCCTGGTCGAAACCGGCGTCCTTCGGAATGATGGCTGGTCCGAAATCGAAGGATTCACGGACAATTTCGCCCTGGACCCGAAGAACCCCCGCGTCGAAGTCACGATCGAAGAAATGGAAGGAGTAAAGCGAAATGGTAAAAGAAAAAATTAAGAACCTGGCCCCTGGGGCCTTCTTCAACGCCGGCCCCGCCGTCGTGACCGTCCTGGAACACTTCGCCGACGGCCGAACCCTTCTGGCCGCGAAGGAGCCGATCGGGAACCGCCCCTTCACCGTCCGCCCGTTCACATACAATCGCACAGACCCGGAGCCGAACCCGAACAACTTCGCGTTTTCTTCCCTTCGCTATGACCTGAACACCGACTTCCTGGAAGCCCTGAACGACGCCGGCGTGATCCCGGCCGACAAGGTCCTGGAAGCCGAATGGAGCCTGTCGGACCACGACGGAACAAACCGTTACGGCGTCGCCGTCTGCAAGATCGCTATGCTGACCGAACCCATGATCCGGAAGTATTACGACGCGGGCCTTCTCACGATCGACGACTGGGAGTGGACGATCACCCCGAACGCCGGCTACGCGAACGGCGTCCGCGGCGTCACTTCCGGCGGCTACCTGGACAGCGACGTCGGCGCCTGGCGTGGCGGCGACGGCGTTCGCCCGGCTTTCTTCGTGGATTCTGAAATCTGCCTGTTCCTGGAACCGGACGAAGTCGAACTGTCTGACGCCGCCCTGTTGCGTGAATTTACTTCGAAACAGCTTGCGGACGAAGTTCTTCGCCGGATCGCCGCCAGCGAGGACGACGAAGACGAATGATCGGGTCCTGTGCCTTGAAGGCCAGAGTCGAAGAACACCTGGGGGTCGCCCTGGCCCCCGGCTTCTTCGATAAGGCGGAACAGTACGCCCGGCGGAAGCTGGACCTGTGCAACGAACGCGCCGGCCGCCAATACGGCGAAGACGGCTACGGCGACGAATACCTGGTCCTTCTGACTGCCGACACGGTCCGGGAAATGGCCTTTTCCGAATACACCATGATCCGGTCGGCGGAGATCATGGCCGAAGCGGCCGCCGGCGGAAAGGCGGTGGAAGCGTGAGAAGACGAAAGCCCAGTCTTCCGAAGTGGAAATACGCCTTTTCCTGTCGGGACTGTCGACACGTTCAGTTCATCAAGGACGAAGCGAAGGGCCGCGAAGGCGACTATTGCGTGAAGTCGATCGAGCGCGCCGACGCCGGCCTTCCTGGCCCGATCCACGCAGACGAAGCTGACCGGGTCGTCCGCTGTGACTGTTACGAGCCGATCCCGAAGGAAGGTGATCCGGCGTGATTCCCTTCCCGAAGAAGAAGTATTCCGTGATCTACGCTGACCCGCCCTGGTCCTATGCCGCCGGCGGGA
>QWCE01001391.1_pt1 | contig 36981 bp, 34 predicted proteins | sample 1972531 | NCBI WGS metagenome assembly QWCE01 (sample SAMN09866716, study PRJNA288562) | Human gut metagenome isolate term4_stool, whole genome shotgun sequencing... | reverse complement strand
TCGCCGCAGAAGTCGACGACAACGGCGGCGTCTACTTCGTCCCCGCATTCTCCGGCATCATGGCACCCCGCTGGCGCGACGACGCCCGCGGCACCATCGCCGGCCTCACCCGCTTCGCCAACCGCAACCACATCGCCCGGGCCGCCCTAGAAGCAACCGCCTACCAAACCCGCGAAGTTGCCGAAGCCATGCGCAAACAAGCCGACATCCAACTCAAAACCGTCAAAGTCGACGGCGCCATGACCGAAAACAAACTACTCATGCAGTTCCAAGCCGACATGCTCAACTGCCCCGTAGTACGCGGCGGTCTCCGCGAAAACGCCGCCCTCGGCGCCGCCTACGCAGCCGGCCTGGCCGTCCACTTCTGGAGCTCCACCGACGAAATCCGGGCCAACTGGATCCCCAACGACATGTGGCGTCCCACCATGAAAGAAAACACCCGCGAAGAACTCTTCCACAACTGGAACAAAGCCGTAGAACGCTCACTCGACTGGGCCTAACCCCCACACCGAAGCACCCCGCACAAGCCACTCAAAGCCAACCTCCGGCCACAGTGGCACACGCAACAGCTTCCCCACACACAACCCCCATAAAAAGCCGCGACGCCTCTCGCTAAACCCCGCCAAGGGGGTAGCACGAGAGGCGCCGTCGCGATATTCTCAAAACATGCCCCTCTACGCCGCCTACGGAACGAACATGGCGCCCGCACAAATGCTGCGTCACGCGCCCCACTCGCCACTAGCCGGCACCGCCTGGCTCGAAGGATGGAGACTCACCTTCGCCGGCGAAGACATGTCCTGTTGGGAAGGTGCCCTCGCCACCGTCGTCGAAGACCCCGACAGCCGCGTCTTCGTCGCCCTCTACGACGTCCCCGCCCACGACGAAAAACAACTCGACGAATGGGAGGCCTACGACCAAGACCTCCACCGCAAAATCAAAGCCCGCGTCACCGCCCGCATCACCACCCCACCCCGCCCCGGCACCACCGACACCGACCACGACACCCAAATCCAAGAAAAATCCGTCCTCGTCTGGTTCTACGTCATGGACGCCTACGAAGGCGGACTCCCCAGCGCCCAATACCTCGCCATGGTCGCCGACGCCGCCGAAGAAGCCGGCGCCCCCACCAACTACGTCCACGAACTCCGCATGCGCAGCTGCCGCCCTGCAGAACGCTAACCACCCCCCAAAAAACACAACAACGCCGCCCCACCAGACACCCGGCAAGGCGGCGTTTCCCACTCCGGCTAGCTCCCGCTTGCCTACGTGACGGTGCTTGCTGCATCCACTGCGCCTAGCTCCCGCTAGCCTACGTGGATGTGCGGACGCAGATCTCGGTTCGGTTCGGCCCGGCGCAGCACCTCGTGGGTCACCGAGGCGACCTCGCCCTGGCCCCAGAAGAGGAAGCGGCCGAGGGAACGTGTGGGGCTAATGTTCGCCCACTCGAAGTACGCATCCGGCACAACACCCGTCACGTCACGGATATATAGCAGCACCGCGGCAATAGCATTGGGCGCACCTGGCGCATCCACCCACAACACCCGGTGTTTACCGCGCATCCGACCATGCACTTCCAGAACCGAGTCGAAGTCCGACGCGTCCTTCACATTCACTTCCAGGAACACAGTCGGAACATCATCCTCGATATGCGTCAATCGCCGCTGGATACGTTCCTTGATGACGTACTCATCCTGTGCAAACGTCTCCGGGTCATGCGCTACAATCACCAGGCGATCACGGCGCTTCGCCGCCTTCAACACCTTCTGAGCTTCCTTATCGAAGACAATATCCTGCACTCGCAGCTCATAAGCGCGGTGAATACGGGACGCGAACGACACACCCATAATCGCGGCAATGAACACCGCGGCGATCTGCACGCCCTCCGGCCGCTCCACAATGTTCACAATCGTTGTATAAACAAAAACACAGGTTGTGATGGCAAAGCCAACAAACTTTCCCCACTCTTTGTTCTTCCATGCCGACAACGACACCGCATAGCCAGCCGACGTAATGAGCACCAACACACCCGTCGCATAGGCTGCACCCTGGTGGTCCACATCCGCCTTAAAGAGAATCGTCACCACAATCGCGAGGACACCAAACACCATCGCCAGCGGACGAGTATGCGCCGCCCACTCCGGGGCCATACCAAAACGCGGCAAGTAGCGCGGCACCAAGTTCAGCAGGCCAGCCATGGCGGACGCACCAGCGAACCACAGAATAAGGATCGTGGCAATGTCATAGACCGTACCAATGCCGTTACCCATGTAATGGTGAGCAATGTAAGCCAAGGCACGGCCATTCGCCTCGCCCCCCTCCTGCAACGCTTCCTCAGGAATAAGCATGGTAGTGATGATCGAAGAGGTAACGAGGAAGGTACTCATTGTCAGAGCAGCCACCGTCAACATGCGACGACAGCCCTTCACACGATTCGCAATACGCTCCTCCTGCGTACCTTCACCGCCCTTAATCTGTGGCATCACAGCCACGCCAGTCTCAAAACCAGACAGGCCCAGGGCCAACTTCGGGAACACGATCAGCGAAATCGCGATCATCATCATCGGGTCACTGTGCTGCGCAAACAGGGCAGTATGCCAATCCGACACAAAATGCGGATGAGTGACCAGCACCCACAGACCATTCCCCACCACAATGAGGTTGAGGAAAAGGAAGGACGACACCAGCACCACAGAAAGATTGATAGCCTCGCCAAAGCCCTTCAAAAAGACACAGGTGAGGACAACCAGCATAAAGATGGTGATGGGGACGTTGTGTCCCTGAAAAGAAGCCGGAGTGAACGGGTTCTCAATGACGTGCGCTGTTGCGTCAGCAGCCGAGAGCGTCATCGTAATGAGATAGTCCGTCGCCGCGAAGCCCAGGAAGACCAAAACGAGAATCTTGCCGCCCCACTTCGGCATGAGGCGCTCCAGCATGCCGATAGAACCCGCGCCAAGCGGAGATTCTTTCGCAACGCGACGGTAGATGGGGAGTGCGCCACACACCGTCAACAGCACGAGGACGATGGTGGCAAAGGGAGCGAGCGTACCGGCAGCGAGAGCTGCGATACCAGGTTGGTAGCCAAGAGTAGAGAAGTAGTCGAGGCCAGACAGGCACATGACTTTGTACCAGGGGTGACGGTGTGCGTCATGAATAACACGGCCGTGCGGACCCTGCAGTGTGGCTGGCTGCTGGTCAGTATCACTGAGCCACCAGCTCTTCATACGTTCTCCGAGTTTGCGGCTACTATGGCCACTTTCCGGCGAAGATTGATTCACTGCGAAAAATCTACTCCTATTTTTGCCAATACAAAATCCTTGCATAACGCCATTTTTGAATAGCAATAAAGAGGCCCCGAAGTAACGTCTGAAAACGCAGTTCAAGTCCTCTTTTTTAGCTTTATTTTAGGCTTCTCAATAGTGGATAACCTGGAATTTTATCGAGATGCCTTATTGAGCTGAGGTGTCATCGTAGCGCGGGCCGTAAAGACGGTCACCGGCATCGCCCAGACCAGGCACAATGTAGGCGTCCTCGTTCAAACCATCGTCCACCACAGCCGTCACCAACCGTACCGGCAGCCCAGACTCCGCCAGCGCCTGAACTCCTTGCGGCGCCGACACCATACAGATAGCGGTAATATCCCGCGCCCCACGGTCTGCAATGAGTCGCAAGGTATGCAGCATAGAACCACCAGTCGCCAACATTGGATCGATGACAAAAACAGTCTGATCGGAAAGATCATCCGGCAGAGCTTCCAGATACGGAACCGGCTGATGAGTCTCCTCATTGCGCGCCATACCGACGAAGCCCACCTGCGCATCGGGAATCATCGACATAGCGGCATCCACCATGCCCAAACCAGCACGGATAACCGGCACAAGCAGCGGTGGCTGCAGCAGACGGTGACCAGTGGTCGGCACCAAAGGGGTGTTAATAGGGAGATCTTCCAACGGTAGATCGCGCGCTGCTTCATACACCAGCATCTGAGCGAGTTCTTTAAGAGCCGCCCGGAATTGTGCATTACTGCTGCGCTCATCGCGCATGGTGGTGAGACGAGAAAGGGCCAAGGGGTGATCGATGACAGTTACATCCATGCCTCTAATCTTGGCACACCTCTCCCTTATTCATTGTCTCGAGGGCGCCCCGAACTGTTCCAAAAATTCTTCAACTTTTTGCGGGTGAAGGGAACCTTCTGCGAACAAAGAGCGTCATATCGTTAACGTCCATCTCCATGAAGGGGAAAGCATGTCTCTTAACCATGTTTCAGCAGACATCCCCGCCATTACAGCCTTCGGAACCGCAGTGGGCGCGGCCGGAGCTGCTCTTGCGGGTGAAGAGGGTCTGCTAGAAGTCGCGTCCAGCGGTGTCATCTTGCCTGCGCTGGGCGCAATCGCCACCGAATTCGCCGTCGCCTACGAAACTGCCCATGCCGTCCACAGTGCCGGATTCGCAAAGATCGTGGGCGATCTTGAAGACAGTGCAGCACGCGCCGCCGCTACCAGTGCCGCCTACCTCAGAGCTGAGGGAGCCCACACCGCCGCGATCGCTAAGGAAGGCTTGGAATGCTAGATCCAGTTACCCTCGCCCTGCCCATGATTCAGACCATGTCTGGACTGGGCGCACAAGGTTCTCTTGAGCTCACCAACGCCACCGGTCTACACATTCACCTCAATGTCGGATATGGTGCCGCTGGAGCGAGCACCGGCGGACAACCTGAAGCCACCCCGTCAACCCATTCCTTCCAGAACGGGCCCACCCCAAACCCGTTCACGACCACCGCTTCGCAGCAGACATTGCAAGCTCCCCAGCTAGGACTGCCACTTGGCCTGCCTACCCTACCTGCGCCGGATCTCTCTGCACTGTACGGGCTCGTATCCGCACTGGAACAAACCGGGCAGGCATATGGCACAGTGGTCACCGCCATCGGAAGTGCCACTCAGCAGATCGTTAGTGCGTGGACTGGCCCCGCCGCCAACGCTGCACTCCAGGTCGTCAAAGACATCTCCGCACACTCCGGTGACCTCGAAGTGAAGACAGGCGAACTGGCCAAGGCCACAAACGAGGCAACCGCTATTGTCGGCAAAGCAGCCGTAGAGATCGCTGGCATCATCGCAAAGTTCCTGCACGAGGCTGTAGACTCCCTGAGCCTGATCGAGACCGGCATCGGAACAATTCTCGCTACCATTGGCGCTGCCATTAACTCCTGCCGACAAGCGGCAGAAGTGTTCATGAATGCCTTCAGTCAACTGCAAGGCCCCACCGCAGAAGCTCTGAAGACTGCACAAGATGCCCGCCTCAATGTCGACATCAAGCTTCCGCTAGCACTGCCCTCCCTCAAGTCCATGGCGGAAGCGGCCGGAGCCGCGCTTACCCCCAAGCTACCCACGTTGGAAGGCCAAGTGAAACTTCCCGGGATGGTGGACGTAGCCGGAAAACTTTCCCCTGGATCACTCTCCTCAGGCCACGTCGCCTGGGGAAACGAAGCCGACAACTTCACCCAATCTCAACCGGCCGTCACCGCAGCAGCCTCCTCCGCCCCCGTCACCAGCTCGCCCACGACAAACGGCCTCCACAACTACTCTGGTCCCACCGGTATGCAGAGCGGCGCAACCACCACTGCTTCCCCCACCAGTAGCCCCACTGCCTCGCCCACTAGTGCTGGAGTTACCTACACCCCGCCTGCTGGTAGCGGCACCGTCGCCAGCAGCAGTGTCGGCGCCAACAACCTGGCCAATGGTGCTAGCTATGCCAGCGGACACAGCAACAACCCCTATGGCTACTCCAGCTATGGCACCCGGGCAGCCACCGGAACCAGCGCCGCCCACACCCCGGCAGCCACCACCACAGGTGTCAGTTACGTACCCGAGCACCCGAACGGCAGTGACAGCCCCAGTGGGGAACACACCAACACCGGTAGCTACGACACCTACGGAGACCTCTCCTACGGCGGCGTCGACGGCCCCATCCCCGTCGTCCTCCCCAACGGAACCACTGTGTACGTCCCCAACCCCATTGCCGCCAAAGCCATCGAGTCTGCACTGTCACAGATCGGTGTGCCCTACGTATGGGGTGGCACCAGCCCTGGAGTCGGTCTCGACTGCTCTGGCCTCACCCAGTGGGCCTACGAACAGGCAGGCCTAGAAATTGGCCGCACCACCTGGGACCAGGACAACAACCCGCACATCCCCGTCGGCGATGCTCTCCCCGGTGACCTACTCATCTGGGACGGCCACGTTGCTATGTTCCTCGGAGACGGCCTCATGATCGAGGCCGGCGACCCCGTCTCCGTCACCCCTGTTCGTACCGACAATGCCGGGATGGCCTTCGAAGGTGTCTTCCGGCCATGGCTGAAGGCATAGTACATGAGTAAGATCACCTACCACACCGCGGACCGCACCATCACCATCACCTGTGACGACGACGGCAACTTGCTCAGCATCGTGCTGCGCGGAAACCTCTCCCCCGCGCGACTTTCCGCCGAACTATGCCGGCTCCACGCCAAAGCACTGCCAAAGTACGAGCAACCGTACAATAACCGCGAAATCGACAGTGTTATGGCACGGCTCAGTGAACCGCCCATCCCGGCACTCGCCGAAATCTACGGCGCCCTCCACAACAGCATGGCGACTCTCCGCAAAGCTGGCGAAGACCTCGAGACCCACTCCAGCGAAGGAAGCACCGACGCAGTCACCGTCACTATCTCGGGACGCGGTTGCCTCACCTCGGTCGAATGCAAAGACAAAGCGAAAAAGCTCACTGCAAACGAACTCGCTACGTCCATCCTGGAGGCCTATCAGCAGGCTAAAACAGCTGAACAAACCTACTCTGAACAATGGAGTACACAGCTGACGGCGACACTCGAAGAGATCAATCCGGTTCGCGTAACAACCACCTAAAAGTTCCCCACAAGATATGGCAGTCGCTCTGTAACTCCCGTAGGCTGAGAGTATGTCTGTAGCTGATATTGTTCCTGTAGCACTGGGTCTTCCCTCCGGAGACTTTGTCACCCTCTGGGCCCCCGCCTGGCGGGAAGACGGAGAAGACTGGGAAGCCATGCTTGGCCTCGACGAAGACCTTTACGGTTTCGCCACGCCTGCCGAACTTGCCGCTTTCCTCCGCTCCGGCGCACCCAACGATCTGGAGGACCACCCGTCGTGGGAACACACTGCACAACTCTCCGCACTCGAACTCGACCCCGACGAGGAACACTCCTATGACCTCCTCGGTGTTCCGGAACTCCTCTCCGAAGACCCCACCGAAGATTCTGTTCTCGAACTCGACGACTGCTTCACCATGGTGCGAACCATTGGCAGCATCTGCGACATCCCCGAAATCGAAAGATTCTTCCGCAAGCACGGAGACCTCGGAGCCACCTCCGGCGGCGTCGACAACTTTTACGGCCGCGAAGGCGCCCGTGAATGGACCCACATCGGCAAAATCGTCAGCAAGAACTGGGACGACATCCTCAACCTCATCGATAGCCTGCTCGTCAGCCCCGAGGTGGACGCAACCCTCCTCGCCCAAGCCGAAGAAGAATTCGCGGAAGCCCGCGCCCTAGCTGCAGAACGAGAAGACGACACCGCTGGTCTCCTCGACGCCGACGAATGGGAACCCGACGCCGACGAAGATCCCTTCTGGGCCAGCATTGGTATCGACCCCATCAAGATCATTCTCCCTGGTGGCACCCGATTCAGCCTCCGCTGCTACATCAACGACGAGCCCCTCTTCCTCGGCAACGATGACCACATCTTCGGCTTCACCAGTCAGCGCGGCATGCTGCGCTTCCTCGCCGAAGAACCCGACCACAGCATGTACAAACTCCCCGGATGGGACCAAGTAGCCTTCCGCGCCGGCAGCGGCGAACTCAACGTCCGCCCCACAGACGACAACATCTACTCCTTCGTCCGCCTTCCCAAGCAGATGAAGGACGGCCCCGCAGACGTCGACGAAAACCAGCTCGACCTCGCCGTCGAACTCCTCCTCGACGCTGAAGACTACCTCGACACCGACGTCGTTGACGCATACCTCAACGATTCCACCCGCCTCGGCAACTACGTCGAATCGATCATTGGGGACAACACCGAACCCCCCGAAGAGCCCTACGACGACATCGTCGACGAATGGGACAAACTGGTGATCTGGCTCGACAGCGTCATCGATAAACAGTAGCCACCACCGCACGACACAACACGCACCCATACGCACACCGCTCATAAGAGAGGGCCGCCCTACCAAGGGCGGCCCTCTCTTAAACCACAACGGACAAACGACACGTCACCCCACGCTAGTCGTCATCCTCCTGCTCCCCCACCGCGGTAACAGCCACCGCAGACAAGCTCGCAGCCTTACTCTTCTCATCCAGATCCGCTTCACTGCGCTTTGCAGCTACATCGCCACGCAGCGCCCGTTGCGATGTAGCAGCCCACGCGGTGCAGAAAAGGATGATGCGCCACGTGAAGAAAAGGAACACCATAATACCGATGATCGGACCAAACACAGCGCCAGCCGGAGACGATAAGACACTCTTTAAGTAGATCGCCGCCACCCTAATCCAGATCACCAGCAGCACCGTAGCAATAGCAGCCGCCATTAGCGATGCCCGCGGCACCGCACGCTTACGTGGTAGATAGCCAATCACCCAGATCATCACCACCCAGATAGCAAAAGCTGAAACGAGCAGCGACACCACCGTCAACAGCACCTGCATACCCGGCACATCGCTCAAATGTAGCCACTTGATGGCTTTGTCCATCAGACCGGACGACGAGATCATGGTTAGGCCAAACGCCACCACAAACGCCAGGAAAAGACCCAGCAGCGCCAGCAGATCCTTACCCTTCTTCTTAAACAAATTCTCGGACTGCAGCGGAATGGCCCACTGTGCAGTCAAACCATCGCGCAGATTTCCAATCCACCCCAGCCCGGAGTACAAGGCAGTCAACAGACCAATAACACCAACCGCAGAACGCTGCTCCACCGCTGTCTTCACCAACTGGGACACCTGCTCCCCCATCGACCCAGGCACCTTGGCGACAATCTGATTCTGAATGTCGACCAGCAGCTCGGGGCGGGCAAACAGGAAAACACCAGCGATAGCAAAACCCACCATCAGCAGCGGGAAAATTCCCAACACCGAGAAATAGGTGATGCCGCCGGCGTAAAGATTGCCGCGTTCCTGCGAATAACGTTCGTGCGTCGCCAATAGATGGTCCAGCCACGGCCACTTCATACGGAATTTAGCGAGGCCCTGGGGAGCATCCGGCTCCTTGAGATCGGTACTGATAGTCATCACTTCCTTGGACGAGTGGTGGCTAACAACAGTGATCAGCGCAGCGGACGCAAGAAACCAATCTGCTCGTACACCTTGTCCAGAACCGGAGCCGCGGACTCGCGGGCACGTTCCGCACCACGCTGCAGCACCCGCTCCAGCTCCGCCCGGTCAGAGAGAATCTCATCCACACGGGCGCGCAACGGAGTAGCGAACTCCGTCATCGCCTCCGCCGTATCCTTCTTCAGGTCGCCATACCCGTGGCCCTCATACTCCGACACCAACGTATCGATATCGGTACCGCTGAGTGCGCTGAGAATGGTGAGAAGATTGGAAACGCCGGGCTTGTTCTCGCGATCGAAAGCAATCACACCGTCGTTATCGGTTACTGCCGAACGGATCCACTTGGCCGAAACCTTCGGGTCATCCAGCAGGTTAATAATACCTTTGGGATTCTTGCCAGATTTCGACATCTTCGAAGACGGGTCCTGCAAATCGTAAATCTTGGCCGAACTCTTAATGATAAAAGCTTCTGGCACAACGAAAGTGCGACCGTACTTATTGTTAAAACGCTCTGCGAGATTTCGCGTCAATTCAACATGCTGACGTTGATCCTCCCCCACCGGGATAAGTTGAGGGCTGTACAACAAGATGTCTGCAGCCATCAAAATGGGGTAGTCGAAAAGCCCCACAGTGGTCTTATCGCGCCCCTGTTTCAGCGACTTGTCCTTGAACTGGGTCATCCGGCTGGCCTCGCCGAAACCCGTCATACAGTTGAACACCCAGGTCAGCTCAGCATGCTCCGGAACCTGCGACTGGACAAAGAGCACCGACTTCTCGGGATCAACACCCAGTGCGATAAGCTGTGCCGCCGCACCCCAGGTCCGCTCCCGCAAAACCTTCGGATCTTGCTCCACGGTAATGGCGTGCATATCCGGAATGAAGTAGAAGGCGTCATAATCCTCCTGCAAATCCACCATCTGTTTCACAGCACCCAGATAATTGCCCATGTGGAAAGAGTCGGCGGTGGGCTGCAGGCCAGAAAGAACGCGTTGGCGGCCCTGTGGCTTCGTATCGGTGTCAGTCATAGTTGTTCGGCTACCTATGTTCGAGGTTGTGAGAAAAAAGTGTGTGGTGTTCAGGGTACCCGCGTTGAGCTGCAAGGCGTAAAGGAGGCTGCTCGCCACAGCTCCCTGCTAGCCCCGCACACCCCGCTACTGGTAGGTGACGGTCACTGGGGCGTGGTCTGACCAGCGCAGTTCGTAGGCGTCTGCCCGCTCCACCCGCGCGTCCACCAGACGGTCCACCAGCCCAGCGGTAATCGCCTGGTAGTCGATGCGCCACCCGGCGTCATTGTCGAAGGCTTTCCCCCGGTAGCTCCACCAGGAGTAGGGGCCACGCTCCTCCGGCAGTAGATAGCGCTGCGCATCCGTCCACCCGGTAGGGATGCCGGACCCGTCCACGCCTAGACCTTGCGGCCCAAAAATGCTCGTCATCCACTCCCTCTCGGCTGGAAGGAAGCCCGATTTCGTAGTGTTGGCCTTGAAGTTTTTGAGATCCTCTTCGCGGTGGGCAATATTCCAGTCCCCGCACACGACGGTTTGTGGAGCGGAGCCGGCTGCCGCCAGGGTAGTCCGCTGCTGCAAAAATGCGCTGAAGCCTTCCATGAAACGGTACTTTTCATCCTGCCGTGGAGTATCTACTTCCCCCGAGGGAAGGTAGAGCGAGGCCACGGTCAGGACGTCACCCTCACTGGCTCCTATGAGTTTCCCGTCCACGGCGAAGTCTGCCTCAATGTAGCGCCCGGCACGTGCAAATTCCTCCACGTCGATCCCGGTACGAACAGCCAGGGGGGCCTGGCGGCTGAGAATGCCGACGCCGGCACGGCCTTTTGCGGCGGCCTCCTGCATGCAGAGGTGCCAGCATCCACCATTGTCGACGAGGGCTGGTGCTAGGGCATCCGCAGTTTGTGCAGGGGTGGCGCGCACTTCCTGCATACACACAATATCGGCGTTCGTGGACTCTAGCCACGGGAGAAACCCGGGGTTCTCGGCAGAGCGAACGCGAGTGGCGGCGCGAATGCCGTTGACGTTGACGGAGGTGACGGTAATGGTCACTAAACAGCACCTTTCACGGTAATAGAGTCCGCGGAAGCGGCGGCGTCCTTACCAGATTTCACCAAGTAGACGGCGCTGAGGAGGAAGACGAGGCCAATGGCACCGAGGACTGCCCCAAACACGGCGGGCAGAATGTACATGAACTCACCGCCTAGCTGACGGTGGACTACCTGCGTAGAGAGGAAAGAACCGATGACATTCGCGAGACAGAGTGACACATGATTCATTGCGGAAGCAAGGTTTTGGGATTCGCCCGCATGGCGAATGAGGCGAACCTGCATGGCGGGCGAGAAGGCTCCTGTACCGAAAACACCCACCAGGAATACTTCTATGAAGAGGGTGATGGAGTTTTGCACCAAGAGTGGTGAGACTGCCAGTACCACAACGAAACTGCCCATGATAGTAGGAAAGGCGGCTTCCGGGACACGGTCCGAAAGTTGCCCGGCGAGGAGAGTACCGACAAGGGCGCCGATGCCGATGACCATCATGACGAACGGCATAACGTTGGGATTCATCCCGGTGATGGTATCCACTGTGCGGGTGATGTAGCTGAGGAACCCGTAGAGACCTCCGAAACCGATGAGACCAGCCAACAGAGTGAGAACGACCTGGCGGTTCTTGAACAGCCCGAGCTCCTGCTTGGGATTGGAGGAGGACAGGTCTTTCATGGCAGGTAGCCAGGCGAACATTGCGGCGAAGGCAAGGGTGCCGAAGAGGGCAATAATGCCGAATGCGTAGCGGTAGTTGGTGGCTTGGCCTACCCAGGTGATGAGAGGGACGATGACAAGGTTGGCGATGGGCAAACCGAGCAGGGAGATGGACACAGTTCGGGCGGTTTTACCGGGTGGTGCCAGATAGGCACCGACAAGGGCCATGAGTCCATAGATCGCCCCGTGGGGGACGCCCGCGAGGAAGCGCCCCACCAGGAGGATCCAAAAGTTGGGGGCAAAAACGGTGAGGAGGTTACCCACCACTTGAGTAGCGACTGCCGCGATCAACAGCATTTTGCGATTGATGTGGACGAGGACCACGGTGAAGAGGGGCGCCCCGAAAACCACACCGATCATGTAGAGGGTGATGGCGAAACCGAGCGTGGACTCGGTCGTCATCCCCAAGTGCTGGCCAACATCGGGCAGTAGGCTAACGATGGCAGATTCCGTGCAGGCAGTACCAATACCGCCCAGGATGAGAGCGAGGATGGCGAGCTTTGCGGAACCGGAGGTGGTGTGAGACGCCCCACGACCTCCCTCCAGTGTCGCGGAGCGGGGAGAGGCAGATGTGCCAGTGCCAGCAGCAGAGAAGGGGGCGGTGGGATCGTCACTCACAGGTTAGACCGCCAGTTTCTTTCCAAGGTTGGTGATGAGAGCTTCCATGAACTGTTCGGTGGTGAGCCATTCCTGGTCGCCGCTCACGAGGAGGGCGAGGTCCTTAGTCATCTGGCCGCCTTCGACGGTGTCGACGATGACCTTTTCCAGGGTGGTAGCGAAGCCGATGAGTTCCTGGTTGCTGTCCAGCTTGCCGCGGTGGGCGAGGCCCCGGGTCCAGGCGTAGATGCTGGCAATGGGGTTGGTGGAGGTGGGGTTACCGGCCTGGTGCTGGCGGTAGTGGCGGGTGACTGTGCCGTGGGCAGCTTCCGCCTCGCAGGTCTTTCCGTCGGGGGTGAGGAGGACGGAGGTCATGAGGCCGAGGGAGCCAAAGCCTTGGGCGACAGTATCTGACTGGACGTCACCGTCGTAGTTCTTACATGCCCAGACGTAACCGCCTTCCCACTTGAGGGCGGAGGCAACCATGTCGTCGATGAGGCGGTGCTCGTAATGGAGGCCGGCGGCCTCGAACTGTGCCTTGAACTCTTCGTCATAGATACGCTGGAAGATGTCCTTGAACTGGCCGTCGTAGGCCTTGAGGATGGTGTTCTTGGTGGACAGGTACACCGGATAGTTCATACTCAAACCGTAGTTGAAGGAGGCCCGAGCGAAGTCCTCGATGGACTTGTTGAAGTTGTACATGCCCATAACAACGCCGCCGTGTTCGGGGAGGCGCACCACTTCGTGCTGGATGGGTTCGGAGCCATCATCCGGGGTAAAGGTGATGGTGACGGTGCCGGCGCTTGGAGCTTTGAAGTCGGTAGCGCGGTACTGGTCGCCGAAGGCGTGACGGCCGATGATGATGGGCTTGGTCCAGCCGGGAACCAGACGGGGCACGTTGGACATGATGATGGGGGCGCGGAAGATGGTGCCGCCGAGAATGTTACGGATGGTGCCGTTGGGGGACTTCCACATCCTCTTCAGGCCGAACTCTGCGACGCGGGCCTCATCGGGGGTGATGGTGGCGCACTTGACGCCGACACCGTGCTTCTTGATGGCATTGGCGGCATCAATGGTGATCTGGTCGTCGCTGGCGTCACGGCTCTCAATGCCGAGGTCGTAGTACTCGAGATTAAGGTCGAGGTAGGGAAGGATCAGTTCGTCACGAATGTCTTGCCAGATGACGCGGGTCATCTCGTCGCCGTCGAGTTCAACGACAGTGCCGTCAACGTGGATCTTCGACATTGATTCTCCTTTGGTGGCGCTGGGCGCGAGGGTTGAAGCGTGAATACAGGGATTATTGTGTAGAGTTCTGTGCCTGCCGCAGATGGCGGCACTGACAGGGGGTGCTTGTTGATCTGGGCGGACACAAAAAAGTTACCCTCCCCATCATAGATGAGAAGGGTGACGAGGTTGAATACGGAACCTAGCGGGAGGGCGGACGCTCCGACCAAGCCGGGTTCATCTCTGCTCTATGTGGGGTTGAGAGTCGGTGGGCGACTACGGCTCCGTCACCGGCTGTGGCTCTGTCACTGGTTGAGGCTCCTTCTCTGATCGCGGCTCCGCCACCGGTTGCGGAGCCTCCATCTCCAGCAGCTCATTGCGACCATCGTTGCGGAGCGCATCGGACAGGGCGCAGAGCGCACCCACCGCCATCAGAGCAATAATGAACGCCAACGAGATGCCAAAAGCGTGTGCATAGCCCGCCAGCGTGGTGTCGAAGCGGGTAGCGAAGAACACCAGAGTGACACCCGCAATACCCACTGCTGAGCCGACACGCTGCATGGTCTGCAGCACCCCACCAGCTGCCCCAGCCTGCTTTACTGATACTTCTGCCAGAGCAAACGTCTGGTTGGGGCTAATGGTAATACCGGAGCCAAATCCCGCGACAGCACCCGCGATAAGGATGCCCAACCAGGAAAAATCTTCCGAAAGGAGAAGCGCCGACGCTGCCATCAGGCCCAGGCCAGTCATGGTGACGACGAGGCCAATCATGACGAGCCAGCGACCACTCAGGTTCATCCACACCGAGGAGCGCTGCGAGCCAAACGCACCCATCAACGCCAGCGGCACCTGCATCAGTCCAGCCAACCAGGCAGCCATCCCTAAACCTTGCTGGAGATAAAGAGTGAGGACGATGAAGACGCCTGTCCAGCCAGCGAAGTAGCAGGTGGACACTGCCGATCCTAAGGTAAAGCCGGCGTTCTTCATGAGAGCGCGCGGCATCACCACAGAATGCTGGCGATTCTCCCGCCACACTTCCCATGCGGCGAAGAGCGCACCAAAAAGCACACCCACACCAATGAGGTACCAGGGGGAATGCTTCACGCCATAAGCGGGGTCGGTCGCCAGAATGAACGGCAACATCGATGTCAGTACACCGGCAGCCATCAGCAGCAGGCCCACTGTGTCCAGGTTGAGCTTGGTGCCCTTTTCCCGCTTCTGTGGGACAGGCAGCAGCTTGGGCCCCATCACCAAAATGAAAATGGAGAAGGGGATGTTAACGAGGAAGACCGAGCGCCAACCCCAGTCCGGGCCCAGCGCACTCACCAAGACACCACCAACTGCTGGGCCGATAGCGGAGGAAATACTGACAACCATGCCGAAAATGCCAAAGGCACGGGCACGCTCGCGGCCTCGGAAAAGTTCTTGAATAAAGCCAATAACCTGCGGAGTCGTAATCGATGCGCCGATACCTTGCAGGACACGCATGATGACCAGAATTTCGGCGCTAGTGGAAAAACCACAGGCCAAGGAGGTCACCATGAAAAGAAAAGAACCGGTGAGGAAGACGGGGCGTCGCCCAACGACGTCACCAAGCCGTCCGGAAGGAACAAGCAAAAGACCAAACGCAACGGAATAACCAGCCACAATCCACTGGAATTGAGTGGGGGTTGCATGCAGTGAACTCTCGATTGCGGGGAGCGACACATTGACAATCGAGATGCTTAAAAGCCCTACGAAGCCCGCGACCATAACAACGGAAAATGCCCTCCAGTTCTGACTCCATTGTTGTGGTTTCATCCAATGTTTTGTCATGTATTCTTTCTACCTTATGGCATCAAACCACTTAAAATCATCCTGCGTAAAACCCCCTCTGAACTGGTATAAGTCACCATATCTCACGTAGTTTTTGAATCAGCAAAACACCCCCAACGAACGACTAAACAACTGTTAAAGGACTACTAAAATGACCACCAAGTATGACAACAGCAATGCCGCCAACTGGAACTTCACCACCCAGTCCGTCCATGCCGGACAAGGCGTCGACAGCGAAGTGAGCGCCCGCAACCTCCCCATCTACCTCTCCTCCTCCTTCGTCTTCGACAACGCCGAGCATGCCGCTAACCGCTTCAACCTCTCGGACGCCGGCCCGGTCTACTCCCGCCTCACCAACCCCACCGTTGAAGCTCTCGAGAACCGTCTCGCCGCACTAGAAGGTGGCGTCGCCGCAGTCGGCTTCGCCTCCGGCGCCGCCGCCATCACCAGTGGTCTCCAGACCCTCGTGCAAGCGGGCGGGCACATCGTCGCCAGCCCCCGCCTCTACGGCGGCACCGAAAACCTCCTTCACCACACTCTGCCCAAGTACGGCATCGAGGTGACCTTCGTGGAGAACCCGGATGACCCACAGTCCTGGCAGGATGCCGTCCAGCCCAACACCAAGGTCTTCTACGGAGAAACCATCTCCAACCCCGCCAACGACGTCCTCAATATCCCGGGCATCGCCGAGATTGCCCACCGCAACAACGTCCCGCTCTTCATCGACAACACACTCGCCACCCCCTACCTGGTGCGCCCGCTCCAGCAGGGTGCCGACATCGTCGCCGAATCCCTCACCAAATTCATTGGCGGCCACGGCTCGGCTCTCGGCGGTGTGCTAGTTGACGGCGGCACCTTTGACTGGACGGTCGAAAAGGATGGCTCCCCCGTCTTCCCAAGCTTCGTCACGCCCGACCCCTCCTACCACGGCCTTGTCTACAAGGACCTGGGTGCGGCCGCCTTCGCTCTGAAGGTACGAGTGTCCCTCCTGCGGGATACTGGCGCCACCCTCTCTGCCTTCAACGCCTGGGTCATCCAACAGGGCGTCGAAACTCTGGCACTGCGTGTCCGCCAGCATGTCGCCAACGCCCAGCAGGTAGCCGAATGGCTCGACCAGCAGGACCAGGTAGAGAAGGTGCACTACGCCGGACTCCCCTCTAGCCCCTGGTACCAGGTGGGCAAGCAGGTGACCCCGGAAGGTGCCGGTTCCGTCCTAGCCTTCGACATCAAGGGGGGCAAGGATGAGGCCTGGGCCTTCATCGACGCCCTCAAACTCCACAGCAACCTCGCCAACGTTGGCGACGTACGCTCCCTGGTAGCCCACCCGGCCACCACCACACACTCCCAGCTCACTGAGAAAGAACTGCTCGCCGCCGGCATTACCCCCGGCACCATCCGCCTCTCCGTCGGCATTGAGGACGTCGAGGACATCATCGACGACTTGAAGCTCGGGTTTGCTGCCATCACCCAGTAGGATGGAGTCCTAGAAGCACTGCTTAACTAGCACAAGGAGGCGCAACGCCCGTGGAGTACAAATACGACAACACTGACTACGCAGAATGGGACTTCGACACTCGTGCAGTCCACGCCGGTCAGACGTTAGATTCCGACTATGGCGCCCGTGCCATGCCACTCCACCTGACGACCGCCTTTGCCTTTGAAGATTGCCAGGATGGGGCAGACCGCTTCGCCCTCGCCAAGGGCGGCCACATCTACACCCGCTTGAACAATCCGACCAACGATATGGTAGAGGCCCGCATCGCCTCTCTCGAGAACGGTGTGGGTGCTCTACTCTTCGGATCCGGCATGGCCGCCATCCTGGCCACCGTCGAATCCATTGCCGTCGCCGGCGACCACATCGTATCCAGCCCCCGCCTCTACGGCGGCACCGAAACTCTCTTCCGACACACTCTCCCGAAGATGGGCCTCCAGGTGACCTTCGTGGAGAACCCGGATGATCCGCAGTCCTGGCAGAATGCCGTCCAGCCCAACACCAAGCTCTTGTACGGCGAAACCATCTCCAACCCGGCCAACGATGTACTAGACATCCCGGCAATTGCCGAGATTGCCCACCGTAACCTCGTCCCACTGGTTGTCGACAACACCATGGCCACCCCCTACCTCACCCGCCCGCTCGATATGGGTGCGGACGTGGTCGTGGAATCCGTCACCAAGTTCATGGCAGGCCATGGCACTGTCATGGCGGGCGCTATCGTGGACGGCGGCTCCTTTGATTGGACTGTCAAGCGCGACGGCGAACTCATGTTCCCCGGACTCGCTGCCCCCGACCCGGCCTACCACGGCTTCGTTTACACCGATGCAGGTGCCGGTGCCCTCCTCCTCAAGGCCCGTGCCAGCTTCATGCGCGACACCGGATCTGGCATCGCCCCCTTCAACGCCTGGGCGGCCCAGCTTGGTCTGGAGACCCTCGCATTGCGCATGGAGCGGCATGTCACCAACGCCCAGAAAGTGGCCGAGTGGCTCGAACAGCAGGAACTGGTCGAAGCCGTCAACTACGCTGGTCTCCCCTCTTCCCCCTGGTATGAGGTGCATAAGCGCGTCTGCCCGAAGGGTGCCAGCTCCGTTCTCGCTTTTGACATCAAAGGTTCGACGAAGGAGGCCTGGACGTTCATCGACGCACTCAAACTCCACACCAACCTCGCAAACCTGGGTGACGTGCGCTCGCTAGTCACCCACCCCGGCTCCACCACCCATTCCCAGCTGACCACCGAGGCGAAGAAGCATGCCGGCATCACCGACGCCACCATTCGCCTTTCTGTGGGCCTGGAGTCCGTTGACGACATCATCGCAGACCTACAACGCGGTTTCGACGCTGTCGCTGCACTGAAGAAACTAAATTAGAAGGCCACACACCCCGGGGTGGCTTCTGCCGCCCCGCTAGGACACACGAAAGGAGGACAGACGATGGCATCCCACGCACACCCCCTATTGCCGCCCGCCGACGGCACCCTGGGCTACGTTCGCATTGGCGATGTGTTGCTGGACTCCGGTGTCCTGCTCCCCCAAGTCACCATCGCCCTACAGTGCTGGGGCACCCTCAACGCCGACGCCAGTAATGTTGTCCTCATCGAGCATGCTCTCACGGGCGATTCGCATGTCGTTGGTCCTAAAGACGCCCTCCACCCCACCCCTGGCTGGTGGCCGGGCATGGTGGGGCCGGGCTGTCCTATCGACACTGACCGCTGGTTCGTCATATGCACCAACACGTTAGGCGGTTGCCGCGGCACCACCGGCCCATCCTCACTCCATCCGGATGGGCACTACTGGGGTGCGCGTTTCCCCGCCATCTCCATCCGTGACATGGTGCGGGCTGAGGCACAATTGGCGGACCTGCTGGGTATCCGGCGTTTCGCCGCCGTCATCGGTGGATCCATGGGTGGGGCACGAGCCCTCGAATGGATGATGATGTATCCGCAGCGGGTGGCTGCCGCGGGTGTGTTGGCGGTGGGACCGCGCGCCTCCGCTGACCAGATTGGCTGGCAAACCACCCAGATTCTCGCGATTACCGCTGATCCTGCCTGGCAGCAGGGTGGCTACCATGGAACTGGCCGCGAACCCACTATGGGTTTGGGGATTGCCCGGCGCATCGCCCACCTCTCCTACCGCTCTGAGCAGGAGTTGGATCGGCGTTTCAGCAACCGTCCGGCTCCCGGGGAGGATCCCATTGGCGAGGACCTCAGTATGCAGGGTCGCTATGCGGTGCAGAGCTACTTGGACCATCAGGCGTCTAAGCTCATCGCCCGCTTCGATGCCTGCTGTTATGTGCTGTTGACGGATGCACTGAACCGCCATGATATTGGTCGTGACCGTGGCGGCCTCCACCATGTGTTGGAGAATTGCACGGTTCCGGCGGTGATCTGCGCGGTCGATACGGACCGTCTGTATCCACTGCGCCAGATTGAAGAGATTGCGGAGTATCTCCCCTACTGTGATGGGGTGGACATCATCACCTCTGAGAAGGGGCATGATGGGTTCTTGGCTGAAGCCGACCAGACTGCGGAGATTCTGCGGAAAACCATGGCACTGGCCGAGGCGGACGAGCAGGTGCACGTCTAAACACGGGAAGTCTCACGTTTAAAGGGAAGCCCCTCGTTTTCTGAGACTGCCCTGTGCCCCCCCGCGATTGTTCCAGGTTGTTGCGACCCCACCGGATTGTTGGGGGGAGACAGCGCGTCTCACCTATGCGAGATGAGACGCGGTTATGCGGGGTCAAGCAGGAACTGTCATCACGAGGAAGAGTAGAGCCGTCCCCACCACCAGTAGGAAGATGACGTCGAAGCGCTGTGAGCGCACTTCCAGCATCTCCACATAGTCAGCGGGAAGGAACGAGCGGAAAGCGGCTGTCAGTAGCGCGGTTCCGGCCAGCACGGTGACGCCGCGTCGCCAGTGGTCGGCCAGGACGAATGCGGCTGACACGATGAGCAGTGCCACCACAATGAAGAAGGCGACCTGCCGGCGCCACCAGGCAGGCTCGTGTTTGAAGATGCCCACACACCAATCCCAGAAGGGCTTCCAGCCGCGGGCGGCGACACCGTAGCGTTCCAGGTCGACGTTCTCGATGACGTCATCGGGGGCGTCGACTCGCCCCATGGGGGCGGGTTCAGGTGGAAATGCCGGGTTGACGAGCTGGGGTTTGTCGTCGAGGAAGTGCGGGTTCCGGGGGGTGCGGTCCTGCTGCTGCCGGCGCGGAGGCTGTGGGGCGGTCACTCAGAGGCAGCCATTCGTTCGCAACGTTCCACCACATTGGTGACGAGGAAAGCACGGGTGAGGGGGCCCACGCCACCGGGGTTGGGGGACACGTAGCCGGCCTTCTCCCACACGTCGGGGTGGAGGTCGCCGGTCAGTTTGCCGTCCACACGGGAAACACCGACGTCGAGCAGGGCAGCGCCTTCTTTGATCATGTCGGCGGTGATCATGTGCGGCTGGCCAGCTGCTGCGATGACGATGTCGGCGTCACGGGTTTCTGCAGCCAGGTCTTTGGTGCCGGTGTGGCAGAGGGTGACGGTGGCGTTCTCGCTGCGGCGGGTGAGCATAAGGCCAATGGGTCGGCCGACGGTGACGCCACGTCCCACGACGCAGACTTTAGCTCCGTTGAGTTCCACGCCGTAGCGGCGCAGCAGGCCGATACACCCGTTGGGGGTGCAGGGCAACGGGGCGGGTTCCATGAGGACCAGCTTGCCGAGGTTGACAGGGTGCAAGCCGTCGGCGTCTTTGTCGGGGTCGATGAGGCCGAGAATGCGGTTCTCGTCGAGGTGCTTGGGCAGCGGCAGTTGCACAATGTAGCCGGTGCAGTCCGGGTTCTCATTAAGTTCCTGGATGACGGCTTCCAGTTCTTCTTGGGTGGTGTCCTCCGGCAGGTCCTTGCGGATGGAGCGGACGCCGATTTTCTCGCAGTCCTGGTGCTTCATGCGCACGTAGGAGTGGGAGGCGGGGTCGTCGCCTACGAGCACGGTGGCGAGGCCCGGAACGATGCCCTTCTCTCGGAGGGCAGCTACGCGGGTAGTGAGGTCGGCGAAGATTTCGTCGCGGTACTTAAGTCCATCGAGTTTAACTGCAGTCACGGTTATTAGTATTCCATGTTCCTGCGGGAAGGAAACATCGTGTGGTGACGTTTTCTGCCGTCATCACCCCCACTACACCTCCGCAAACCCCACATGGCACAATAAACACATGCCCGGCGCCAACATTCGCATCCTCTTCGCCCGCCCCTGCATTCCGCCCAACACCGGCAATGCCATCCGCACCTCCGCCGTCGCCGGCTGCGAACTCCACCTCGCCGGCCCCCTCGGCTTCGACCTCTCCGACAAGCACCTCCAGCGTGCCGGCCTGGACTACCACGACATGGCGCACGTCGTACTCCACCAGAACCTCGGCACCGCCCTCACCGCCCTCACCAGCGGCCCCTCCTCCCCCGCTGCCCTAGCAATGCCCGCCGCCGCCAGCCGCACCCCCGGCCGCGTCTTCGCCTTCTCCGTCCGCGGCACCCGCCACTATGGAGAAATAGACTATCGCCCCGGCGACATCCTGCTCTTCGGACCGGAACCCACCGGGCTCACCGATGCCGAACTCGCAGACCCACGCGTCACAGAAGTGGTACGCGTGCCGATGCTACCGGGGCGACGCTCTATGAACTTAGCCAACACTGCCGCGATCGCCGTCTTCGAGGCATGGCGCCAGATGGGTTTCGTGGATGGCGTCTAATTCTTAAACCCGTGCACCGGGGCAGGTAGACGTCCGCCCCGGCACATCAGCGTCTCCGACGAGTACGGGGACGTCGCCATAATCGGAGCATGGCCCAACAATCCGCCAAACTCCACTGTGTCCCCCACCTGCATACCCGGAACCGGGATGACGCGCACCGCGGTAGTCTTCGAATTCATAATTCCAATGGCTGCCTCATCGGCGATCATGCCGGCAATGCTGGCTGCCGGAGTATTGCCAGGAACAGCCACCATATCGAGGCCAACTGAACAAATGGCCGTCATCGCTTCCAACTTCGACAGATTAATGGCACCCAATTCTGCTGCCTCAATCATGCCAATGTCCTCGGAGACGGGAATAAAGGATCCAGAAAGGCCACCCACGTGACCGCAGGCCATCATGCCGCCCTTCTTCACTGCATCGTTGAGCAGCGCCAGGGCGGCAGTAGTGCCGTGGGCACCCACCCGCTCCAGCCCCAACTCCTCCAGGATGCGCGCCACGGAGTCCCCCACAGCGGCGGTAGGGGCAAGGGACAAGTCCACAATGCCAAACGGCACCCCAAGACGCTCCGCAGCGATACGGCCGACTAGCTGTCCCACACGGGTTATTTTGAAGGCCGCTTTCTTGATGACATCAGAGGCTGCACCGAAGCTTGCCGTGGGGAAGTTCTCTAGTGCGCGCTTAATGACACCGGGGCCGGATACGCCCACCGACACCACACAGTCGGGTTCTTCGACACCGTGGAAGGCCCCGGCCATAAATGGGTTGTCCCCCACCGAATTTGCAAATACCACTAGCTTGGCAGCGCCCAACCCTTGCTGATCAGCTGTCAACTCAGCCGCCTGTTTCACAACCTCGCCCATGCGGCTCACTGCCGACATGTTGATTCCGGCCCGCGTGGAGCCAATATTTACCGACGAGCACACCAGACTCGTTTCCGCCAAGGCCTGCGGAATTGAGTTAATAAGAGCTAAATCCCCTGTTGTGGAACCCTTTTCAACAAGTGCTGAAAATCCGCCAATAAAGTTCACGCCCACCGCATGCGCTGCTTTATCCAGCGTCCGAGCGAACTTCACATAGTCACTCTCCCCACTCGCCGCCGCAATCAATGCAATCGGGGTGACGGAAATGCGTTTGTTAATAATCGGGATTCCCAACTCCCGCTCAATCTGCTCACACACCTCCACAAGGCGAGCAGCACGCGTGGTCACAGTGTCATAGATCTTCTGACGGCAACGCTCTCCATCACTATCAATGCATCCCAACAGGGAGATACCCATAGTGACAGTACGGATATCGAGGTTTTGCTCCTCGATCATGCGAATCGTTTCGAGAATATTCTCAGTGGTGTCCATACTCATCGCAACATCCGCCTTCTACAGCCGGTGCATGGCGTCGAAGATGGCCTCCGACTGGATACGAATATCCAGCTTCTGCTCCTCACCCACCACAGAAAGACGTTCCTGCAACGTACCAATGGGCTGCACAATGTCATCGAACTCACACTGCAGGATCATGGTGAAGTACTCATCCATAAGGGTCTGCGACATGTTGAGAATATTGGTGTCGAGTTCAGCAAGAGCGTTGGCCACGGCAGCAACAATGCCCGTGTGGTCAATTCCGGTAACAGTAACGATGGCCTTCATGCCACCATCCTAGCTGCTGCCGCGCAGGATCCCCGCTTCCCAAGCTTCTCGCTCCAACTGCTCCCGCCAGCGAGGGTGCGCGATTGCGATCAACGCTCGCGCCCGCTCGGTCACCGTACGCCCCCGCAGCCTTGCAACGCCCCACTCCGTCACGACGTTATCCACCAGATTCTTACTGGTCGTGACGATATTTCCGCAGCTCGTTTGCACCACGATACGGCTCTTGCCACCTCGCCCAGTAGAAGGAGTGACAATGTAGCTGCGGCCCCCGGGAGACCACAACGCGCCCAGACAGAAGTCTGCTTGACCGCCCGCCGCCGAGAAGTAGCGTCCCTCGATGGTCTCCGAACAGCACTCCCCCCACAGGTTCACCTCGCTAGTGGCGTTAATTGCGCACACCCGCCGCTCCTGGGCAATGACAGCCGGGTTATTCGTTTCTTCCACCGACAGAAACTCCACCGTCGGGTTGTAGTTCAGCCAGCTCATGAGCGCCGGCGACCCCACCGCAAAAGTCGCCACATGCTTACCCGGACGGCAGCGCTTGTAAGAGCCCGTAATGACACCCGCCTCAATGAGCTGCATGGCCCCGTCACTAATAGCCTCCGAGTGCAACCCCAGATCCCGATGGTTCGCCAAATGCCCCAGTAGCGCATTCGGTACCCGCCCCACCCCAATTTGCAGACACGAACGGTCAGGGATGTCTGCCGCCACATACTCAGCGATACGCTCATCGACTGCGCTCAGCGGCGGCGGGGTGACAGTGAGCAGCGGCGCCTCCGAATAGCAGAAACCCGCCACCTGGCTCACATGGAGACGGTGTGCCCCATACGTGTACGGCACATGGGGGTTAACCTCCAGGAAAAAAGGGATAGTGCCGATAAAAGAGGCCACATAGTCAGCGTTCGTCCCTAGTGACACGTACCCTTCCGCATCGGGCAGGGAACAGTGGGAAATAGCCAAAGTGGGCTTCACCTGCCTACGAAGAATCGCCGGAATCTGCGAAAAATCAGCGCAGACCAGTTCAGAATGTCCCGCATGGTAGCTGTCGCGGGATCCCGAGCCCAAAAAGTAGTTCACGTGGGTAAGCCGCCCCGGGTAGGACCCTTGTTGAAATGGGCGGGTGGTGAACGGATCCATCCAGTGGATCTGCACATCCTCCAAGGTGGGGCCGGCTGCGTCAATTGCATCCAAGAGGGTGACGGGTTCCGCAGCTTCAGCGGGAACCAGAATGCGGGCCCCCGGGTGAATGAAATCGAGTACGGCGGAGGCCGGCAGGTAGCTGATCTCGGAAGGGGGCATAGGGGGCCGCTGGTCACTCTCTGTCGCTCTCGGTGGGATGCTACATCAAGGATGCAGCACACTAGTGGTGAGCTCAGAATAAACGATATTTGCACTAGCTGCCCGATTCACGGTGGAATGGAGAGGTGTTACGCATTGGATCCCTGGAACTCTCCTCCCCCGTCGTCCTCGCACCGATGGCTGGGGTTACCAACGCTGCCTTCCGGGTCCTCTGCCGCGAACAAGAACTAGCCCGCGTCGGAGCTGTTTCCGGGCTTTATGTTTGCGAGATGGTGACGGCCCGCGCCCTTGCCGAAGAACACCCCGCCACCCTCGATATGATGCGCTTTGCGCCCACCGAAACCCCCCGCTCGGTACAGCTCTACACGGTAGACCCAGAGTGGACCTACCGGGCGGCCCGCCTCATTGTGGACCGGGACATGGCAGACCACATCGATATGAACTTCGGCTGCCCCGTCCCCAAGGTCACCCGCCGGGGCGGCGGCTCCGCCCTCCCTTATAAGCGGCGCCTCTACCGGGACATTGTGCGTGCCGCCGTCCGGGCAACCGCCGGAACAAATTTCCCCGTGACTGTGAAATTCCGGGTGGGTATTGACGACGACCACATCACCTACCTGGATGCAGGCCGAATTGCGGAAGACGAGGGGGCCGCCGCCGTCGCCCTCCATGGCAGGACCGCAGCGGAACGCTACGCCGGCCACGCCCATTGGGACACTATCGCCACTCTGAAAGAACACGTCACCTCTATCCCAGTGCTGGGCAATGGGGACATTTTTGCCGCTACCGATGCCGCCGCGATGATGGAACAGACCGGCTGCGATGGGGTAGTCGTGGGGCGTGGATGCTTGGGACGTCCGTGGCTCTTCGCCCAAATCCACCAAGCTCTGGCAGGGGACCCCATTTCGGCCCCACCCACATTGGGGGAAGTAACAGCAATTATGGTGCGCCATGCGCAACTGTTGGCGGAATTCCACGGTGAGCTGAAGGGCTGCCGGGATCTGCGCAAACACATCGCCTGGTATTTGCACGGCTACCCGGCGGGTCGTGAGCTACGCCAGCAGCTGTCACGCGTCTCCACTGTGGAGGAAATCACAGAGTTGCTCGCCCCCTTCGCCGACAGCCCGGCGATGCCGGAGAATCCGGATGCGCCGCGTGGCCGACAAGGCTCAGTGGCGGCAAAAGTAACGCTTCCGGACGGGTGGCTGGATGACCCCGAGCAAGAGGGTGTGGTGGTAGATGACCACGACCTACATTCGGGCGGTTAACGCGCCTGTAGTATTCACCGCACCTTAAACTTGTTCCTCTGCTTCCAGCCTGCACTTTTTCGTATGATGGACACATGCGTACTGCTTATCAGCATCAGCTTGAGACTCTGAAGAGCGGCTTGCAGGATCTTCTCCAACAGGCCACCCATAACCTGCAGCTAGCTACCAGCGCACTACTGAATGCCGACCTCTCCGCTGCGGAACATGTCATTAGTGGTGCTGACAAGCTCAGCGTAGACGCCCACGAAACGGCGGTTCTCTCCTTCGACCTGCTGGCACTCCAGGCCCCGGTGGCGAGTGACCTCCGTCAAGTAGTGTCGGCGATGAACTCCGTGAACGACGCTCGTCACATGACGATGCATGCCTTGCACATTGCAGACCTTGCCCGCGACCACCACCCCGACTGCTGTGTTCCCGACGAAGCTATTGACCTCATCGAGTCCATGGCGAAGCTGGCGACCGCCGAAGGCAACACCGCCGTGCAGGTGCTGGATGAGCTGGATATTGTCACCGCCCGTTGGTTGAGTGAACGACACCTGCGCATGCATGACTACCGGGAAGCTGCCCTCGCCCTGGTGCGTACCCCCAGCTGCACCTTCAGCCCTCGACAGGCTGCCGACCTGGCACTGCTCGCTCACTACCTGGAGCGGTTTGGCGACTACGCCGTTGACGCCGCGCAACGCGTCATCTATCTGGTGACCGGCGAGGACCCGGAGCTGGATGAGTTGGCGGAAGCTACCCAGGAGGCGGCAGAGCACGACTAAACCGTGCTGCAAGTGGGCTGGAAACCTCATACGGGTAACTGCCTACAGAGTTGCTCCCGCCCTCGTGTACTTGACGTTGAAGTGACATATGGCCCGCACCTCCCTTACGGAAGTGCGGGCCTCTTGTGTGCTCACTGCGCCTCGCGGGGGTTAGCCGAAGCGGCCGGAGATGTAGTCCTCTGTGGCCTTGTTGTCGGGGTTGGAGAAGATCTTGTTAGTGGGGCCCACTTCCACCAGCTGACCAGGCTTCCCGGTTTCTTCCAGGTTGAAGAAGGCAGTGTCGTCGGAGACGCGGGCCGCCTGCTGCATATTGTGGGTGACGATGACGATGGTGTAGTTCTCCTTGAGCTGGCCCATGAGGTCTTCGACGGCCAGGGTGGAGATGGGGTCAAGGGCGGAGCACGGCTCGTCCATCAGCAGTACCTCGGGTTCGACGGCAATGGCACGGGCGATGCACAGTCGTTGCTGCTGTCCACCAGAGAGGGAACCGCCGGGAATAGAGAGGCGGTCTTTGACCTCATCCCAAAGGTTGGCGGCGCGCAGGGAGCGCTCCACCACCTCCTGCTTTTCCTGCTTGGAGATGCGGCGTTGCAGCTTCAGACCGGCGACGACGTTGTCCTCGATGGACATGGTGGGGAATGGATTGGGGCGTTGGAAGACCATGCCGATGGTGCAGCGGAGAGAAACGGGGTCAACCTGGGGGCCGTAGATGTTTTGGCCATCGAGGAGGACCTCGCCGGTGCAGTAGGCGCCGGGGGTAACTTCGTGCATGCGGTTAAGAGTGCGCAGGACGGTGGATTTACCGCAGCCGGAGGGTCCGATAAAGGCCATCACCGAGCGAGGTGCGACTGAGAGGGAAATATCTTTCACGGCGTGAAACTTGCCGTAGTAGATATTTACGTCTTTCATGTCGAGTCGTTTTGCCATGGCTAATTCTTACTCTTTCTTCCGGCTAGACGTTCTTCGGGGCGATCGCCTTGGCAATGACGCGTGCCAAGATATTGAGGATCGCGATGAGGATGACAAGGGTGAGAGCGCTTCCCCACAGGTCGGCGGAGTCCGCGTAATCGGGGGTGACGCGGAAGGCATCGTACATGTAGAGCGTCAGTGAGCTCTGCGGACCATGGAACAGGTCGTAGTTGAAGGCGCGGGTGGAGCCCACCAGGATGATGACGGGTGCGGATTCACCCATGACGCGAGCAATTGCCAGCATGACGCCGGAGGCGATGCCGGAGGCGGCGGTGGGCAGTACGATCTTCATAATGGTTTTCCACTTAGGCACGCCTAGTGCGTAGGCGGCTTCGCGGAGATCCTGCGGCACTACTTTCAGCATCTCTTCTGTGTTGCGGACGATGACGGGGATCATCAGCAGGATGAGGGCGAGGGTGACGGCGAAACCGGAACGATCGAAGCCGAAGATACTCACCCACACGGTGTAGATGAAGAGTGCGGCGACGATGGAGGGGACACCGGAGAGGATGTCCACCATGAAGGTAGTGACCCGGCCGAGTGCCTTGCCTTGCCCGTATTCCACCAGGTAGATGCCGATGGCGAGGCCGATGGGAATGGATACTAGGGTACACATGGCAACCTGCAGGAGGGTGCCGGCGATGGCATGTCCGACGCCTTTGTCACCGGGGGCATAGCCGAGGTCGCCGTTATTCCACCAGACAAGGCTGGCGATGGCAGGCGCTCCCTTGATAATGACAGTGGCGAGTACCCAGATGAGGGGGATGAGGGCCAGGATGAGACAGGCCCAGATAAGCACGGTGGCGACGTGGTTGGACACCTTGCGGCGGGTGGCCAGCGGTTCGAAACCGACGCTCTTTAGTGGGGTGCTGGGGTTGCGTGGGTTAGTGCAGGGAGTGAAGGAATCTTCGTCGCGAACGATGCCGTCAGCTGCTACATGTGACATTTACTTCCCCTTCCGTGCGAGCACGCCGCGGGCGATGCTGTTGACGATGAAGGTGAGGACGAAGAGCACTAGGCCGGCGGCGATGTAGGCGCCGGTGGAGAGTGGGTCTTTGAACTCAGCGGCGGACTGGGCGATCAAGGTGGCGAAGGTCGTGCCGGAGTCGAAGAGGGAGCCTGCGAAGGTACCGCCGGCGATCACCATGAAGAGTGCCATCGTCTCCCCGAGTGCGCGACCGAGGCCCAGCATAGCGCCGGAGATCAGCCCGGATTTACCGAAGGGGAGGACGGAGAGCTTGATCATCTCCCAGCGGGTGGCACCGAGGCCAAGGGCGGCTTCGATCTGCCCTTTGGGGGTTTGGTTGAAGACTTCGCGGGCGGTGGAGGTGATGATGGGAAGGATCATTATGGCCAGCACCACGGCACCGGTGAGGACTGTGCGGGCGGTGCCGAGCGGCGGGTCGCTCGGTTCGGAGCGGAGGAAGGGGATGACGGCACCGATGGTGTCGGAGATCCATTGGAAGGCGGGTCCGAGGAAGGGGCCGAGAACACCGGCTCCCCAGATACCGTAGACGATGGAGGGCACTGCTGCGAGGAGGTCCACGGTGTAGACCAGCGGGCCTTTGAGCTTGGCGGGGCAGTATTGGCTGAGGAAGAGCGAGATTCCCAGTGAGATGGGGAGGGCAAGGAGGAGCGCTACCAGCGACACCACGAGAGTGGTCCAGAAGAGGTTGGAGATACCGAACTTCATGGCGTCTGGGTCGTCGGTGGACCAGGGGCCGTTGTAGGTGAAGAAGTTGACGGTGTTGTGCTGCAGGGCGGGGATGGCGTTCCACAGGAGGAAGATGCCGATGGAGGCGATCACGACGACGATGAAGATGCCCGAGCCCTTCATCGCTCCTGCGAAGACTTTGTCCTGTGCTTGTGTGCCTCCACTCATTTGTTAGCCGCCTCTACTGTGGCCATGAGTTTCCTCTGGTAGCTGGGGGGCAACGGGATGTATCCGTGGGTGCTGACCACTTTTTGGCCTTCGGTGAGGGCACTGTGGAGGAAGGTCTGCAGGAGGCCCCGGTCTGCTGGGGAGTACCCGGCGGAGCAGAAGATCTCGTAGGTGGTGAGGAGGAAGGGGTAGGCACCCGGCTTGTTCAGCGTGTACAGGTGCTTAGTGTCGACAACGCGGTCGAAACTCTTGTCGCGGAAGCGAATGTGGTCAAGGGCGCGGCCGGCGGACTGGTCTGTCATGGCGACGGGGCCAGAGCCGAAGTCCAGGCGGGCCTTCTGCATTTTGGCAGCGTATCCGCCCTCCACATAGGTGATAGCGTACTTGTTGCCCATAACGTCCCCGGCGACACCGGCGGAGCCCTGGGCGCCGTTTCCGACCCCCTGCCAGACTTTACCGGTGGCGTGCGATTTCCAGCTCTTGGGCGCGGTGTATGTGAGGAATTTCTGCACGTTGTCGGTGGTGCCGGATTTGTCCGAGCGGAAGATGACAGAGATGTGCTCCTCAGGAAGATTCTTGCCCGGGTTGAGCTTCTGGAGGCGGGGGTCGTTCCACGTGGTGATCCCGCCGTTGAAAATGAGGGCGAGAGCGTCGGGAGTGAGGGCAAGGCCATCTACACCTGGAAGGTTGTAGGCGATGGCGACGGGGCTGATGACGAGGGGGAGGTGCCAGGCGGGATGTCCCTTGCAGCGTTTGAGAGAACGCTGGGCTTCATCCTCATCGAGGGGAGAGTCGGAGCCGCCGAAAACGACGACGCTTTCTAGGAATTTCTGGACGCCTGCGCCTGAACCTGTGGCATTGTAGGCAAGGTTGATGCCATGTTCTCGAATAAGCACGTCGGCGAACAGGTTGATGGCGTTTTGTTGCGAGGTGGCACCTTCCCCGGTCAGGGTGCCGCGCGTGTTATCCGGGTTGCCTCCGCAGGCGGTGAGCACAGCACTGGTTGTCCCGAGAGCCAGCAGTGTCATGGCAATGCGCGCTCCGGTGCGCCGGGGGCGGAAAGCAGTGTCGTCTAGCGTGTCCATACACCGTTCACGGTACCGATAGGCAAGGAACGAGCACCTCCTTGGCTGGGTAAACAATTGATGAAATAAGCCGAGGTAGAGTGCCTATCTGGCGGAGAGGAGAGAGGGATCGTCATCACAGCGGTACGCCACATCACAGCGTGCCACGGTAAACCCATTCCGCTCATACACCTTCAAGGCGGCGGCATTGTCACCCTCCACGTAGAGGATGAGCTCTGGTACCCCCCGCGCCGCCAGCCGGCGTAACGCAAGCGAAGTGAGGACGGTGCCAATACGCTTGCCCTGAATCTCCGGGTCGACGCCGACGAGGTACAGTTCCCCGGCGGTCCCGGCGGGAGTGGTGTCAGTGGCGCCGTGGAGCTTGGTCCACACGAAGCCTGCCACCTGTGGCTGGGAACGGTGGTAGGCAGTGTCGTCGGTGACGAGGGCGACGAAGCACTCCTCCGGGGCGAACCAAGGTTCCTCCCGATGGGAGAGGATATCGTCAACGGTCCAGCCGCTCTGCTCGGGATGCCAAGAGAAAGCAGCATTGTTGACGTGCAGCATCTCTGCATCAATGGTGTCCTGTCCAAAGCGGGCATCAGCTTCGGCCAGGGAGATGATGTCGATACCGGTGGCGAGGTCCGGCAGGTTGACGATGAGGCTGTCGGCGGGACAGCTCATCCGCAGGAGTTCCCGGGACCTCTCGAGATCAAGGCGTTCCGCCAGGTGCCGGGAGGCAGGTAGGTCCCCATGCGACCACACCATGGGACGTTGGTCGAGGGACTCGTCACCGTCCGTACTGGCGGTACTGGTGTCGGTATCGCTGGGGCTGATGCGGAGGGCAGCATCGAGAAGTGCCCGCAGAAGCTTCTCGCCCGACCCTTGGTTTCGGGCGGTGGGGTGCACAACACATTCGATGGTAGGGATACGGCGCGCATCGACGTTCCCGTAGCCCACCAGACGCCCATCGTCGGTTACCCAGGCGTGGAGGAGGGTAGCGGAGGGATCCGCCCAAATGAGGGCAGCGGCCTGTTCTGAGAGCGGTTCAACGCCGTCGTGGGACAGGGCAGCCGCACATACGATCTCGGCTTGCGCCCGCAGTTGAGCGGGAAAATCGATCTCGCAGTGTAGTTCTGGCACAGAGTTATCCTTCGCGTGAGGTGATGTCCATAGCACTCTCCGATTTCCTGCTCGCGGCGGGTGCCACCGCTTTGTAGCCTACGTTGCGCACTGTTGTAATGAGAGACTCGTACTCCGGGCCGAGCTTGGCGCGCAGACGGCGCACATGTACATCCACGGTGCGAGTACCACCGAAGAAGTCATAGCCCCACACTTCTTGGAGGAGCTGGGCACGGCTAAAAACTCGCCCCGCATGCTGGCACAGGAATTTCAGGAGCTCGAATTCCTTGTACGCCAGGTCGAGGGAACGCCCCTTGAGGCGCGCCACGTAGGTATTTTCGTCAATAACAAGATCACCGAGTGTGATGATGCCGTCATCCAACCCTTCTTCCGCCTCCTGTAGGCGCGCGACCACCATTCTGAGGCGGGCCTCCAACTCCGCTGGACCGGTAGTGGTGAGGAGCAAGTCCGCTACTTTCCAGTCTGGGCTCAAAGCAATGAGGCCACCTTCGGTAAGCACGGGGATGACGGGCTGGTCGCAGGTGGCGGCAAGGGAGCGGCACAAGGAGCGAGTTTCTGCCAGTTCGCTACGAGCGTCCACCAACACGACGTCACGCTCTTCTTCGTCGACGAGGACGCGAAGATCTTTGGGACGCATCACCACAGTATGGGGTAGCAGTCCGAGAGCCGGCACTACGGACGCGACATCCGTCTCGTGGCTAAGCACGAGAATACGCATAGGCTCTCCCTTCAGGGCACCTGCCGGGTTGACGCATCAGCTACCGGAGCAGAACAGCCAGGGCAGGCTCATTAATTACAGCCTATTCTACCCAACCACATGGCCATAGTTGTTAGTAAGCAGAGAACCGATAGTCCACAATAGGAGTATGCGCACGTGGAAAACGACGGTGATGAAGTGTCTGGCCGGACTGGCCATCGTGGTGGTACTGCTGGGAATCGTAGAGATCGCCATCTCCTCCTCTGCGGAGAAAATGTTCGCCAACGCCATCCTCACCAACCCGCGTATCCACACCCGCCCAGAGGTGGCCATTAAATCTTTCCCCAACCTCGTCAAACTTCCTGCCGGGCGCACGGGCGGGCTTCTCGTCAACCTCAATGACGAGCCCCACGCCTCCCCCGATATCCCCCGCGCTAACGTCCAAGTGGAATACTCTAACCTGCGCTTCGACCAGCACGATCTGTTCGCCGGGCGGTTACGCGACTTCAGCTTTGGGGAAGGGACAGGACGCGTCTACATTTCCGGCAGCGCCTTGGCCGAATACTCGGGCATAAGTGACCTCCAATTCCAGGCCGCCGACAATGCCTCCCCCGCCGGCACTGGAGAGGACAAAGCACTCCTCACCGGCACCCTCCAGCTCCCCTGCGGCAGCGACGGCCCCCACCCGGTGTTGGTGGCAGTGCGCGCCCACGTCTTCTTCTGGAAGGAAGGGAAGCGACTGGAAATTGACCCAGAAAATCTGGAAAAGTTCGTCGACACGTCACAACGGCTCAAACCAGACAAGTGCTCTGTCAACGACTCTCTCACCCAACAGGTATTTAAGCGGCTCTCGTTAAGCTTACGGGTCCCCTCACTCCCCCTCGGAATCGTCCCCCAGTTGGCTTTCGCGCAAGCCGGAAACCTTGTCATTGTGGGACCAACCGCCCAGTCCCCCATCACCGGAACAGACACCGCCCGGTATCCTGGAGGTACCTCAACTCAGGCGCGGTGGGAAAACCTCACCAACTACTTCAAGTTCGCCCCACAGTAACGACGTAACTCCCCCACCCCGCGCGTCAGAAAGGATGTGACGATGGTGACGGCAATGCAGATTGTCCTCATCCTGGTCGCCCTAGCCCAGGCGGTCGGGATGATGGCCGTACTGATCTACAACTTTCGCCGCATCCCCGTAGACGCACCGGACGATGACCCTCTCGACAGCGAGACCGCCGACACCGCCCTTTTCCGCAGCGACACCCCGGTAGACGCCGAGGACAATGGAACAGTGCGCCGTTCCCTCCGTACCCGAGACAGTCGCTCCAGCCGGCACCAGCGCCGCACTAACCGACGAAACTACTAGGACTCATCACCATCATGACTGACACCACTACCCCTCGCGACGATGCACCCCTCACCGGCAACGAAGCCATCACTAAAGCGGAGGAAGTTGCCGCCGCTACCTCCGGCCTCAACATCCCCGCCCTCGAAGGCCTGCCCATTGCCGACGACACCGCCAACCTGCGCTACGGGCCGGACATTCACGAAGGCCTGCTGGCCCTCCTCCCCCTGGTGGGCGTCTGGCGGGGGGAAGGCGTTGGGAACTACCCCGAAGCCACCCCCAGCGAAGAAGAAGCCAAGAACGAGCAAGGGGACTTCGCCTTTGGACAGCAGCTCATTGTCTCCCACAACGGCGAAAACTACCTGTGCTGGGATTCTCGCACCTGGCGACTGGACGGGGACGGCTCCGTCACCAACCCGGATGTGCGCGAGACCGGCTTCTGGCGCATTAGCCCCACCGATGAGATTGAGCTACTGGTGTGCACCAGCACCGGACTCTCCGAACTCTACCTGGGGAAGCCGCTGAATGAGCGGGCTTGGGAACTGACAACCGACGTGTCCCTTGCCTCCCCCACCGGCCAGGATCTGGGCCGCAGCAAGCGCCTTTATGGGCTCGTCGAAGGCACAGACCTGGGGTGGGTCGAAGAGCGCGAAGCGAGCAGCGAGTATGTGCCGCGCATGTCCGCACGTCTTCACCGTGTTGTCGGATAGCACCAGCTGGGCGGGTTAGACGGCGAGGAGCCGGCGCTCAGGTGTCGGCTCCACACTCATTACCTGCACACCCTCCGGTAGCTGAGCCGGCAGCACATGCGTCACCACCACCACCGCTTGGTCGGGGGTGAAGATATCATCTGCCGCCAAAATACGCTGCATCATGGCAGTCACGTCCACCGCGTCCATGTGCTCGGTAGGCTCGTCGAGGAACACCACTGAGCGCTGCGACACCAAGGCGCGTGCCAGCAGGATGCGGCGGCGTTCACCACCAGAAACCGATTCCGCACCACCCACCAGCTGGGTGTGCACTCCCGCGGGAAGATGCTCGAGCCACTCACCCAAGCCCACTTTCTGGAGGGCAGCCACGGCCTCGTCCTCCGTCAGGTCACCTGTCACCACATGCAGGTTCTCCAACACCGTCGTGTCGAACAGGTGGGCATCCTCGGGGAACACCCCCGCAGCGGCGCGCAGGCTGGTCTCTTCCGCTGTGGCCACATCCACACCATGGATACGGGTCGATCCGTTCAGAGCCGGAAGCAAGCCAGCCATGGTGGAGAGCAGAGTGGTTTTTCCAATACCGGAGGGGCCCACGATAACCACTCGTTGGCCGGGCTGCAGCTGCACACTGAGCGGCTCATTGAGGGGGTGTGCAGCGTCCCAGCCAGCCACCAGGTTCTCCACCTGTACTGCCGGGGTACCCGCCGGTACGTCTGCTGGCACCGAAGTTCCCTCGGTCGTGCGGGGTGGGGTGAGGAGTTCGCGGAGTCGGCGGAGCGACGCGCGCGACTGCACATACTGTTGTGCAGCAGTCGGCAACTGGTCGGAGGCTTCAAAAGCAGCGAGCGGAAGGAGCGCCATCACCAGCAGGGTGGTGGGTTGCATGGCAGTTGTCTCGGCGAAGGTAACCCCCGCCCCATTCTGGGCGTAGAGGATGATGCCGATCATCAGGCAGGCCAGTACAGTCAGCCAAGTGGCAACTGGCCCGATAGCCGAGGCGATCGCGTTGGGGACCGCACTACGGTCTTCTTCCCGCAGACTGCGTTGTCCGGCACGATCAGCGGAATCGATGACTGTGTCGAGACGCCCCGCCACAGCCAGCTCGGGGGCATGGTCCATGACGGTGACGACATCCGAGTAAAGGTCGTGTTCGGCCTCCGCGCGGGCTTCCTCAGCGGCAGTGTAGGAGCGGGCAGACAGCCATGGCACCAGTACACCGGCCAGGAGGAGGGTGACGGCAAGCGCGAGCCCGGCCCACGGGGAGAGGAGGAACATCCACACCACTGCGATGGCATCCAGTACGAGGGCGACGCAGGCGGGGATGATCGCGCGCACGATAAGGTCTCCCACATCATCTACATCGGAGCCGAGGCGGGCGAGGAAATCACCCTTGCGCATCCGCAGCACCACGGTAGGGTCGCCAGCGGCGAGCCGCTGGTAGATAGTTTCGCGGGCGTTGACCAGCCCGCCCAATGCCACCTTGTGGGAGGCCAGGCGATCCAGGTAGCGGAAGAGGCCGCGGGACACACCAAGTGCGCGCACGCAGGTCACCGAGACGGTAATGGCAGCGACCAATGGTTTCTGCCAGGTACGTGCAATGAGCCAGGCAGACAGACCGGCCAGGCTGAGGGCTGCCAGGAGGGTAAGGCTGCCCATGAGGACAGCGAGGGCTACCCGCCACTTATTCATGCGGAGCAGATCGAAAGCGAAGCGAAGTTCGTTCACCGGTCAACCTCCTCAGATGTGGGAGCTAGGGCAGAGACGGGTGATGTTTCTCCGCTGTCCTCCGTGTCCTTGTCCAGCCGTGCGACCTGCACGACCTTGTCTGCTGCCTGGAGAAGTTTGTCCCGGTGACCGACGATGAGGATCGTGTCTCCAGCGGCGGCCCGCTCGCGGAGGCGTGCGATCACGCGTGCTTCTGCCTCCCCATCAAGGTGGGCGGTGGGTTCGTCGAGGAGTAGCACATGGCGTGTGGTATCAGCGAGAGTGCGGGTGAGAGCGAGACGCTGGCGCTGCCCGAGGCTGAGACCGAGGCCACCGGATCCGAGCCACATGTCGTAGCCGTTTGGGAGCTGGTCAAGCACGAGGTCGAAGCCCGTTTGGTGGGCTGCGTCGGCAATAGCTGCCATGTAGAGTTGTTGGAACGGCCCAGTGTCGCTGACGCTAGTGCCGCCAGCGGTGGTGGGGACACCGAGGTTGTCGAGTACGGTGCCGGCAATGAGGGCAGCACGTTGCGGTAGCCAGCTGACGTGGTCC
>QWCE01003024.1_pt1 | contig 37063 bp, 33 predicted proteins | sample 1972531 | NCBI WGS metagenome assembly QWCE01 (sample SAMN09866716, study PRJNA288562) | Human gut metagenome isolate term4_stool, whole genome shotgun sequencing... | reverse complement strand
AGCTCTCAGAGATGCCATATCTGAAGTCTCCCCAGAGAGTACTGCTATGGCACTCTTGAGTAGCTTCCTAATCTCATCGTGCTTGCCCCACATGACTACGGGTGGTCCAGTCACTCCATGTTGCTCTAAGTATGGGAAGAGGAGGTACTCCTTGCGCAGATAGTGCTTGTCTACATCCATCAGTCGGTTGAAGATAGATCTCAGACTTAGCAAGAGTTCCGAGAGAGGACGCTCGCAGTGCTGCTCTTTGACCTCCTTTGCCAAAGCATAGTACTCGGCGACTACTTGTCCTAGGGCTACATTCTCAGCTCTAAAGGTGTCTATGGGATGCCCCGCAGGTACCTCTTTGGCCCCACTCACCTCTATAGCTCCCTCTAGGATCTCTGAGTGGTGGTCGCAAAAGAGCTGTATCTCATCTGTCGATAGTAGTCCCTGAGCTATTAGCTCCTCCTCCACGGCAACGACCTCTTGGTAGGGAATAGCGTGGAGGAGTGTGGAGAGTTGCCGCTTTAGAGTTTCGGGTTGTTCTCCTTGATGTAAGCGCAGGAGTATCTCCTTGAGCATCGCCTTGCGCTCATCAGGTGTGTTATGTAAGAATTCGCTCATACTTCACAGGTTGTTTAAAGTGAATTTATATCAGCCTAATCAAGACTTGCTGGTCCCCCCCTTAGGGCTAACCAGTCGCCAGCAAATGTACACATTTTGGTCAGATTATAAGACATACTATCCCGTAGCGTAGATTCAATCAGCAAATGCAGGGGTGTCGCACGATACAGAAAGAGTTCGTCAATGCCACTATCAAGGAAATCGGACGATTCCTCGGTAGAGATTGGAGATTATCCAGCGAGGAACGAACAAATTCTTCGGAACTTTGAAACCTTTCTTCCGAAGTTTCATTTCATTCTTCCAGACTTTTATTTCCCAGCTCCGTGGAGAATTTTCGTTTGCTCCGTGGAGCTTTTCGATTTCCTCAGGAGAGATTGGAATTAGCGGAGATGTAAGAGTCTCTGAGTGCGGTTATAGCGCCGTATTATGATGACTTATTCGTACATTTGCCTTTGACCACGAATGAATGAATTCACCTTAAAGGCGACAATACATAATGAATGAATTGAGATACAAGCGAATCTATCAAACTCCAGTTGAAGCAGATGGTTTTCGTGTTCTTGTGGACAAACTATGGCCACGAGGAATGAAAAAGGAAAATGCTGAAATTGATTTATGGGCTAAGGAGATTGCACCATCAGATGGACTTCGAAGATGGTTTTCCCATACTCCTGAAAGATATGATGAGTTTAAACAGAGATACAGACAGGAATTGTCCGAGAACTCAGCATCACAGGAGTTTAAAGATTTGTGTGTGCAGAAGTTGCAAGATCATAATGTGACCCTGCTGTATGGCGCAAAAAACGAGAAATACAATCATGCTGTTGTCTTGAAAGAATGGTTGGCAGAACAGATCCATCCTTAGTTGAATTTACGTAATGCGCCAATCCTGGCTATGTCCTCTTACTTTCGTATATTTGCCCACGCAAATTAGATATTCCCTAACCCATAAACAACTATCACGATGAGCAACAAGTACTATGGGAACTTGATCCCCAATACATTCTTTACGACAAAAGGTAGCGGTGAGTCTGACCTTGAGAAGCATGCTGGCTCTTACCACATGGCACTCTACGATGCTGGTATCGCTGACTATAATATTATGGTCTACTCCTCCGTCCTACCCGCTACAGCTCGACTCGTATCTCCCGATGAGGTAGATATGCCTCCCTTTGGCTCAGAGCTCAAGACGATTATGTCTGTCTCGCACGGTATACAAGATGAGTTCGTCAGCGCTGGTGTCGTCTACGCCTGGATGTACAAGGATGAAAACTTCGACGAGAAGGCTGGTGGCCTCGTCTGCGAGGTGAGCGGTCGCTACCGTATCGAGGAGCTAGAGTCTCGTCTGATACGTGTCATCAACGATCTGCACCAGAACACTTACAGTCAGTACTACCTTGGTGAGCTCAACTTCATCACGGAGGGTATCACGGTAACTAAGCGCTACGGTACGGCATTGGCAGGGCTTTGCTTCGTGGACTTCGTACTTCCTGAGTCTCCTATGAAGGACGAAGATTAATCAAAACAATATAGAGAAATAGTAGCTTATGAAACTAGGTATTTGCTCTGACCACGCTGGCTATCAACTCAAAGAGCAGGTCAAGGAGTGGCTCGCCGCTATGCAGATCGAGTGTGTCGACTATGGCACTCATTCGGAAGAGCGTTGTGACTATCCAGACTATGCGCACCAGCTTGCCTTTGCGGTACAGATGGGGACGGTAGATCGTGGTATCGCTATCTGCGGCACGGGCAATGGTATGGCTATGACGCTCAATAAGTACAGCGTCATTCGTGCTGGGCTCGCTTGGAGCGAGGATATTGCTAAGCTCATCCGAGCGCACAATGACGCTAATGTGCTGGTTATGCCAGCACGTTTCATAGAAACTGCAGAGGCTGAGCGCTGTCTGCATGCGTTCCTCGACACCCCCTTCGAGGGTGGTCGTCATAAGGAGCGTATCGACAAGATAGCACTACCTAGTTGCTAGCGACTGCTGACGCTGAGCTATGGAGGCTCTAGAGGTCTTTTTTCTATCCATAGCGATAGGACTGATCGTGCATCTGCTCGTTCGCTGGTCTGAGCGACAGAAGTCTCGTGGTTCGGACGACGCTTCACAGCAAAGCTCGCAGACGACTGGGGAGTCAGCTCTAGGCTCTGCCCTTGGTGAGGTGGAGCGTGAACTGAAAGAGTCTCTCTCTGGCGAATCGGCTACGAGTCGCTGTGCTGAGGATGCGACCGCTTGTGCCAGTTGTACGGACTCTTGCTCTGAGGCAGAGAGAGCGTTGAGGCGTGTCCCTCGGATTGTCTACTACGATGACGAGGAGCTGGACGTCCTAGCGCACCGTCCTATAGAGAGCTACACCGATGCGGAGCTAGCGATGCTCCGCGAGGTGGCTGAGACGCTCCTCGAGACCGACTATGAGGGGTGGCTCAAGAGTCTCTCGATGCGTGGCATCTTGCTCCCGCCTGAGATCTTGCAGTTGGTCACACCGTAGGCGCACAGTACAATATATACAAGGTCTGATACGTTTGTGAGAGTAGGGGATTGTAGCATAGATACGCTCCCTAATGATTAGAACTTAATTGTAAGCGTGGCAGACAGAGACACATCTTATCGTGGTAAGCTACCACTGCGCACTAAGCGATGTCTAGGCGTAGTGGTAGCTTTGCTGTGCGTCTTGGGTAGCGCCGTGGGGTGTAGCACCAAGCGCAACGATAGTGCTTCGCGCTTTTACCACAATCTGACCACACGCTACAATGTCTATCACAATGGTCAGCTCGCCTTTAACGAGGGGTACAAATCTATCTACCAAGACCTGTCAGAGAGCTACACCGAGCTGCTGGTACCCGATCCTATCACACGCACAGCTGGGTCGGAGTCGTCGGAGGAAACAGCCGTGGGCGGTTCGCTAGGCAAAGCGATCGAAAAGGGACAAAAAGCGATCCGTGAGCACTCAATCCGTACGAAGCCAAAGATCTCGCGAGAAGACCTCCTGCGCAATCCTAAGAAGAAGGCATTTTACAACAAGATGGAGTACAACCCCTTCCTGCACAATGCCTGGATGATGGTAGGGGAAGCGCAGTTTTACGGAGGACACTTTATGGAGGCGCTGGCGACCTTCTCCTATATGACGAGGCTCTACAGTACGGAGGATAAGGTGCGGGACGAAGCACGCATCTGGCAGGCTCGCTGCTACCTTGCTCTAGGCTGGGTAGGCGAAGCAGACGAGATCCTAAACAATCTACCAGAAGAGGGCGTCTACAAGAGTCGCAGTAAGATCTATCCGCTAGCGGAGACAGAGCTAGCTCTCAAGCAGGGCGACACACTCTCAGCCATCTCTTACCTGCAGCAGACGATCGATCGCAAACCGATCAAGGCTCAGCGAGCCAGGCTCTACTACCTCTTAGGGCAGCTCTACAGCAATGAAGGTCGGTGGAGCGAAGCCTCTCAAGCCTTCGGGCGAGTGGTACGTTTGGCACCACCTTATCCGCTGGAGTTTGCCGCCACGATGCGTCGCCTAGAGATCGAGGCTCAGGGCAATCCGCAGCGAGTCATACAGCGTCTAGAACGCTTGGCACATAAGGACAAGAACAAAGAACTCGTCGACCAGATATACCTCACGCAGGGACGCCTCTACCTGGCGATCCCTGATACGACACATGCCGTCACCGCTTTTACGCATGGGGTGGAGCAGAGCACGCAGCGCAGCTTCGACTATATGCTTTGTCAGCTTCACTTAGGCGACATTTACTTAGCGCAAAACAACTACCTCAAGGCACAAGAAGCGTACGCAGGTGCAGCTGGTGTCATTGAGAAAAGCCACCCACGCTACGAGGCTGTGACCAAGCTCTCGGCCGATCTAGATCAGCTAGTCTCCTTTGCGCAGCAAGTCTACGAGCAGGACAGCCTACGGCGCATTGCGGCGCTTCCAGAGGCGGAGCGGTTGGCCTATGCGGACAGTCTCATCACCGCCTACAAGAAGGCGCAAGAAGAGGCTCGTAAGCAGGAGCTACTCGCTGAGCAGCAGGGGCAAAACGAAGCACTCAACCAGCAGGCCGACATCAATATGCCTGGCGGTGGTCGCTCTGGCGGAGTAGGTACGCCTCCCCCGATGGCGGGTGGTGGCAATGGTAAGAGCTACTTCTACAATCCTACGCTGGTGGCTCAGGGTAAGGATCTATTTGAGCGCAAGTGGGGCAAGCGTCCACTAGCGGACGACTGGCGGAGACGTAATAAGCAGATCTCCTTTGATGCGAGCGACCCCACGGCTCAGATGGGGGATATTGGCGAAGCGCCCGCAGACTCGTTGTCCTCCGTAGCTACTGCGACGGATAGTCTCACCTCTGCCACCGATAGCTTGCCCGCAGACCAAGATCCCCTCCAGAGGGAGTATTACCTCTCCAAGCTCCCCACCACGCCTGAGCAGATCGCTGCTTCGGATGAGATTATCCAGACGGCATTGGTCGGTATGGGCAAAGCTTTCAACGAGCAGATGGAGCGCTTCGAAGAGGCGGTCAAGAGCTACGAAGACCTCCTCAGACGCTATCCCGAGTACGCCGACAGAGCCTCCATATACTACACGCTCTATATGCTCTATCAGCGACTAGAGCGGGCAGATCTCGCTGAGCCGTGGCGACGCAAGTTGCTCGCCGAGCTTCCCGAAGACCCGCTTGCCGTCACGCTCCAAGATCCTAACTACATAGCCAAGCTACGAGCCAACATCGGTGCTGATGAGCGACTCTATGACCAAGCCTTTAATGCTTACTTAGCGGGCCGGTCACGAGAGGTGCAGCGGCTGTATCGTGAGACGGCGAAGTCCTATCCGCTCTCAGAGACCTTGCCACAGTTTGCCTTTGTCAATGCGCTCAGCTATGTCTTGCAGGGTGACGAAGCCGCCTTTAGAAAGGGGCTTGAGTCGCTCACCACATCTTATCCTAAAGAGGAGGTAGCTGTCCTCGCTCAGGAGATGCTCCAGCGTCTATTACGTGGAGCGCACATCGCTCAGGGTGGCTACCAAGGCATCGCTTGGGATCTGCGCCTTGCGTCGCAGGATAGTGTCTCGGGAACATTGGTGGAGCAACCTTTTACTATCGGAAAGCGTAGCGACAAGTACCAAGCTCTGCTCATCGTGCCAGAGCGAGGTGACGCCTTGGAGCGCTCTCTGCGCTTCGCCGTCGAGAGCTTCAACTACGCTCAGTTCACCGACTACATCCTTCCCGTAGCCTTCGCCCCTTCGGAGCATGAGACCCTCGTGACCATCAGCGACCTTCCCTCGGCCACTGTCGCATGGCAGTACGTGACTCGGGCTTATAGCCCTGAGGGCTATCTCTCCGCTTTGGACAGTTCGGCGCTGCTGCTCGTTATGACCGACGACAACTACCGTCAGGTCGCCACGGGCGCCAAGAGCATCGGCGACTATATGACCTTCGTGGCTGATAGCTTGGTCGAGCTTTATCCCGCAGCGCACTATCTCATAGACCGCTGGCTCCTCCTCACAGGTTTGCAAGAAGAGAAGCCCGTGAAAAGCGATACGATCGCTACGCCCGTCATGCCAGTCGTCGATAAGCCGATCACCTTCGAGATAGATCGCTCGCAGATCGCTCTGCCAGCGGTGGAGCTACAGCTGGATAGTTTACTGCAAAAGCCTGAGGAGACGATGCCCGTAGAGGACCCGCACACCACGATCCAAAAGGCACGACAGGTGACTCCCGAGGACCTGAAGCAGATGGAGCGCGAGCGCAAAGCGCAAGAGCGTCAGGCGAAGCGTGATCGTGAGGAGCAACTCAAGGAGCGTCAGCGTCAGCGCGATGCGGAACTCAAGGCTCGCCGTGAAGAGCAGCGCCGCCAGGAGCAACTGCGTAAGGAGCAGATCAAGCGTGTGGAGGCAGAACGTCGTGCTCAGGAGAAAGCACGCAAGGAGCAGCTGCGCCAGCAGGAGAAAGAGCGACAGAAGCGTCTCAAGGCACTCGAGGAGGAGCGCCGTCGCAAGCTCAAAGAGCGAGAAGCGCAGCAAAAAGAGCAGCAGAAGCAGCGCCGCTGACCGCCCCTGATGTGTCACTGCCCTAAGGTCAGACCCCAACAACAAGCAAGAGCTGTACTTCATCAACGAGGTACAGCTCTTTTTCGATTGTCTCTGCCACGACTCTGTTGCTTTTGGTTTCTTCCTCAACTTCGCAAATTGTGTGCCAGTGGCAGCGAGTGACAATTTATAGATACGCCCTCTCGCTGCCCATTAGGGAGCAAGGCAAAGAGACCTTTGTAGGCAGGGGAAGTGGTCGGCTAAGTGGTTAGATGCCGATGCCTAGCGACTGGAGGATGAGATAGGTCATATAGGCTACGTAGACGGCGAGCAGTACAATGCCCTCCTTGCGGCTGATCATAGCTCGTCCCATAACGTTGCTAAATATAAAGAGGAGGAAGACAGCCACCAGCATCATTAGATAGTCCAAGAGCTGTATGCCGGCTGGTACTAGGGGTGTGATCGTGGCAGAGGCGCCGAGGATGAAGAGGATGTTGAAGATGCTGCTTCCCACGACGTTGCCGATGGCCAAGTCAGGCTGACGCTTGACGGCTGCCACGACAGATGTGGCTAGCTCTGGTAGTGAGGTGCCGATGGCGACGATGGTGAGTCCGATGATTGCTTCGCTCACACCCCACGAGCGTGCTATACTAGAGGCATTGTCTACGAATAGACGTCCACCGAAGATCAGTAGCGCGAGTCCCCCGATGACCTTAGCGATAGAAAGTAGCAGTGTCATAGTCGCACGCTTTGCCTTAGACTTGTCTAGATCTTCTTCTAGCGATGAGGGGTCAGGTTCGGGCGCCTTTTCCTTAGCTGCAGACATAAAGGCTAGATAAAGGTAGAAGACGAGAAGGCAGAGGAGTACGATACCATCGCCACGGTCGATGATGTTGCCCGAGAAGCCTCCCGTGAGGAGATGGTCGCTCGCCATGACTAGACAGATGGCTGTGACCAGCATAGCGATCGGTATATCACGCTTCATAGCATCGTGTGTCACATGGATCGGGTAGATCATAGCACTGACGCCTAGTATGAGGAGGATGTTGGAGATGTTACTTCCCACCACATTGGCTATGGCGATGTCAGGTTTGTTGGCTAGAGCCGAGGTGATGCTCACGACTAGCTCAGGGGCTGAGGTGCCAAAGCCTACGATGGTGAGACCGATCACCAGTTGCGACACGCCCAGTCGCTCAGCGATCGTCACAGAGCCATTGGTGAGGAAGTTTGCCCCAGCTGTGATCATGACCAAGCCTAGGATGAGCAGTAAGAAGTAGAGTAGTATTGACATAATGCCTAAGATATAAGATGTAGTAGAAGTTTACCAGCCCCCAGTGGCACCACCGCCACCGCCCGAACCGCCGCCGAAGCCTCCGCCGCCGAAGCCACCACCGAAACCGCCACCGAAGCCACCGCCGAAGCCACCGCCACGACCTCCTCGTCCGAGAGAGCTACCGATGATACCTCCGAGTATGGCTCCACCTAGGGCAGCGTCATTCTCTTTGTAGACCGTTTCGTCTGTGTGATGGTCTTGATCGCAGTAGAGACAGTGATACTCCTGACGATGGATATAGGCGACACGTCGATCCGCAGAGCGCAGTCGGCGCGTCCCGATGCGCTGCATAGCATAGGTCCCGCAGTGCGGACAACGCTTGTAGGGGGAGTTACCGGCTACCTCGCCATAGCGTTCTACAGCACCACAGTTATCACACTGCTTGACTAGGTAGTGCACACTACCGAGTCGCTCCTCCAGCTGCTGTGCTGGCGTCAGGAGCGATAGCTTAGCCGTATTAGAGAGACGCTGCAACTGATCTTGATGGCATGTATGACAGCGGAGAGCCTCCTGAGAGAGCCGATGGCGCAAGATCGCGTAGAGAGCGAGGAGTACGACAATGGCTCCCGCTATCAAGAGGAAGCTTCCACCGATCATTAAGATCAAAGCTATGAATAGGAAGCCTAGGATCTGCCTGTTGAGTCGCTTGATCCGCTGCTCTGGAGCTGTCTGCTCGTCTTTGTAAGAGACCAGCATGACGACACAGAGGATCAGCGCCAAGAGGACCACCAATCCATTGAACACACCATCCGCCACTTGATCCTCCTCGGCACGATCTGTGCGCGTCGCTCCCTCGTAGTTTGCCGTGATCGTCTCTTGTATCGCCTGCACGCCAGAGAGGATGCCTGTACTGTAGTCTCCACGCTTGAAGTGTGGTGCCATACGATGAGCGATGATCTGACTACAGAGGGCATCAGGTAGCACGCCCTCTAGTCCGTAGCCCGTCTCGATGCGTATCTGACGACTATCTAGCGAGATGAGCATGACGAAGCCACTATTGTCTATCTTAGAGCCGACGCCCCAGCCACGGAGTATCTCCCGTGCGAGATCCTCGATAGAGCCACTCTGACCGATGGAGGGGAGGGTGATGACGACACCCTCCACACCATGCGTTTGGCGCATGCTTAGGATTGTCTCGTTGATCCGTTGTTTTGCCTCAGGCTCGATGATGTGTGCTACGTCCGAGACAAACTGCGTGCTGTCCTGTAGCTGTACGTTGGGGATATCCTCCCACGAGATCGCCTTTTGGGCAGAAAGCGTCCCATAGGGTAGCAGTAGGAGAGTTAGAAAAAGTAAAGTGTGCTTCATGGGGGGGTAGAGATTAGAAATTAGAGATTAGAGGTTAGAAGGAGAGGAGGTCTAGTCTCACTAGTGCCACTAGTGGCTCTAGTTGCACTAGTGACTCTAGTGAGATCTTCTCTCCAATCTCTAACAACTAAAACTTTACTTGAGGAGCTTGCTCCGCACCAGCCTCAGCCTGGAAGTAAGGACGCTGGCGGAAGCCGAAGATACCAGCACAGATATTCGTCGGGAAGCGACGTATCTTCGTGTTGTACTGCTTTGCCTCGTTGTTAAAGTCCATACGAGCCGTCGTGATACGGTTTTCCGTACCCTCTAGCTGAGCTTGTAACTGACGGAAGTTTTCGTCAGCCTTCAGCTCGGGGTAACGCTCCACCACAACCATCAGTTTGCTCAGCGCACTAGTTAGGTCTCCCTGAGCTTGCTGGAATTGATTGAGTTGCTCTTGAGTCATCCCCTCGCCAGATGGGACGATCGCCTGTGACGCCTTAGCGCGGGCATTGATCACACCCTCGAGAGTCTCACGCTCATGAGAGGCGTAGCCCTTGACCGTCTCCACAAGATTGGGGATGAGGTCAGCGCGGCGCTGGTATTGGTTCTCCACTTGGCTCCACGAGGTATTAACCTGCTCATCTAGCACCACAAGCGAGTTGTACTGACCCACGCCCCAGAAGACAAGGAGCAGTACGACCGCCACGATGATAATAGTAGTAATCAGACCACGACGAGACTTGGTGGCTGTAGATTGATTTGTCATAGTATTAAGTATTTGTTTGTTAGTAAGTTCGTTGCTTAAAGTAGATCGATACGCTCCTCCGATACTTTGCGCCCGCAGTAGTGACAGCGTAGTACCTCATGCTCAGCGTCGATGAGGTGAAAGTGCGTACGCACTGGTTCGTTGTTTGTAATGCATTTGGCGTTAGGACACTTCACAAAGCCTACAATTTCCTCAGGCAGGTGTAGCGTTCGCTTATCCACCACCTCATAGTCCTTAATGATGTTGATATGTACATCTGGAGCGATGAGTGCTATGCGACTCGCCTCCTCATCGGAGAGCATCCGTCCAGAGATCTTGATGATCCCCTTCTTGCCTAGGTAGTGGCTATCTAAGTTGTTGCCGATGGTGATAGGCTCCTCCATATCCTCTAGCTGTAGGAGGTGGGCTATCTTAAAGAGCTTCTTGGGGGGTATATGATCTATCACGGTACCATTGCAGATGGCAGTGACCAGCATCCCCTCTTGCTGCTTGCTTAGTGCATCTTGAGTCTTAGCTTTCATAGTGTACAGTTACTTATCAACTTCTATACCGAGTACCTCACAGAGTATCGACTGACGTATGTAGAGCCCGTTTTGTGCCTGGCGAAAGTACTCCGCCTTAGGACTGCTATCCACATCGGTCGCAATCTCATTGACACGGGGTAGGGGATGGAGGATACGTAGATTGTCCTTAGTGCCTTGTAGCATCTCCTTATTGAGTATGTAGACATCCTTGACACGCTCATACTCCTCCATATCGGTGAAGCGCTCACGCTGCACCCTAGTCATATAGAGTATATCGGCATCGGCGATCACCTCAGGGGTAAAGAGCGAAGTCTCCTCATAGCGTAGATGATGCTCATCGCAATACTGTCGGTACTCCTCGGGGAGTCGCAGCTCGGGTGGTGCGACAAAGGTAAAGCGAGGAGAGAAGAAGCGCATCCCCTCTATGAGCGAGTGGATCGTACGTCCGAAGCGCAAGTCGCCCACCATCACGATGTGTAAATCCTGGAGCGTACCCTGTGTGGAGCGGATCGTGTAGAGGTCTAGGAGCGTCTGAGAGGGGTGCTGATTGGCACCATCGCCAGCGTTGACGATCGGCACGGGCGAGACCTCTGTAGCATAGAGTGCAGCACCCTCTAGGTAGTGCCGCATGATGATCACGTCGGCATAGTTAGAGACGATAAGTAGGGTGTCTTTGAGCGACTCGCCTTTTGTAGAGCTACTTGACTTAGGATCGGAGAATCCGATGACTCGTCCGCCCAACCTATTGACCGCTGTCTCAAAGCTCAGTCGGGTACGTGTCGATGGTTCGAAAAACAAGGTGGCACCCACCATCCCATCCATTAGATGGCGATTAGGATTTGCCTCAAAGAGTGCAGCACGATCCAAGATACGTAGTATATCTTGCTCATCACACTGCTCGATAGATACGATATGCTTCATCATAAGGCATAGGCTATATTCATTTCACCCGTAAAGGTACAAAAAAGGGCGAGACTATAGAGGAGCTTGATCAGGAGTGGGGCGAAAAAAGTAATCTCCACGTGGAAATTCTCCAATCGCCACGTGGCAAATGAAAATTCGCCACGTGGCAAATGAAAATTCGCCACGTGGGAGAGAAAAAATTCTTCGGAGGAATCAAATGAAACTTCGGAGGAATCATTTCGTCTCCACGTGGAGAATGAAAAACCGCCACGTGGGGATTTGAGATTCTCCACGTGGGGCTGTCTCCATTTTGCAATTTTCACGAGTTGCCAGTTGGTAATGAGATTCTGCAAAGTCTAGGGATGAGCTTTTGGTAGTGAGGGCTAAAATGAGTACTTTTGCAGAGGGTGTACTGCAGGTACGCCTCAGCTAGCTTGAGCCTATCTTTCTTTCCCAGCGGATCTGAGGAGGAGGGGATGGCTATTTACCACTTAATTATTGCTGTATGCTCAGCAGGTGGGAGCGTTTTTATACTTAACTATAGTTATGGACTTACACTTACTAGAACTTAGTGACCAGGAGATAGCACGTCGCAACAGCCTAGACGAGATACGTCAGATGGGTATCAACCCTTATCCAGCAGCCGAGTATGTCGTGACAGCGCATGCTCAGGAGATACAAGACCAATATCAAGATGAGGCACCACGCTGGGAGGTGAGCGTCGCTGGTCGTGTCATGAGCCGACGCATCATGGGCAAGGCCTCCTTTATGGAGCTACAAGATGCCTCGGGGCGCATACAGGTCTATGTGACTCGTGATGATCTCTGCCCAGGAGAAGATAAGGACTTATACAACAAGCTCTTTAAGAAGCTCCTGGATATTGGTGACATCGTCGGTGTCAAGGGCTTTGTCTTCCGTACTCAGACGGGCGAGATCTCGGTGCATGCCGAGGAGCTGACCTTGCTGAGCAAGGCGCTACGTCCGCTCCCTATCGTCAAGGCTAAGGATGATCAGGTCTTCGACGGCTTCACTGATCCTGAGCTACGCTATCGTCGTCGCTATGTGGATCTGATAGTCAATGAGGAGGCGAAGGGGATCTTCATGAAGCGTACGAAGATCTTCCAGTCGATGCGCAACTTTTTCAATGCACGTGGTTATCTAGAGGTGGATACACCGGTCCTACAGTCTATCCCTGGTGGTGCTGCAGCTCGTCCCTTCGTGACCCATCACAATGCGCTCGACATACCGCTCTACCTACGTATCGCCAATGAGCTTTACCTCAAGAGACTGATCGTGGGTGGCTTCGAGGGGGTTTACGAGTTTAGCCGTAACTTCCGCAATGAGGGTATGGATCGGACGCACAATCCTGAGTTTACCTGTATGGAGATCTATGTCGCATACAAGGATTACCGCTGGATGATGCAGATGACAGAGCAGATGATCGAGCATATCTGTCAGGAGGTGCTAGGCTCTACGACCATTCAGGTAGGGGAGCATACGATAGAGTTTAAGCCTCCCTATCGTCGCCTCACGATGATCGACGCTATCCAAGAGTATGGCGGGGTCAATATCGATGGTATGGACGAGGCTGAGCTACGCAAGGTGTGCCAGGCTAAGGGGGTAGAGATCGATGAGACGATGGGTGTCGGCAAGCTGATCGATGAACTCTTTGGCGCAGTTGCTGAGCCACACTTGGTACAGCCCACCTTCATCATAGACTATCCTAAGGCGATGTCTCCGCTCACTAAGGAGCACCGCGATAGGAGCGATCTGACAGAGCGCTTCGAGCTATTTGTCAATGGTAAGGAGCTGGCCAATGCCTACTCGGAGCTCAATGATCCGATAGATCAGCGCCACCGCTTTGAGGATCAGCTACATCTGAGCGAGCGTGGAGACGATGAGGCGATGTATATCGATCACGACTTCTTGCGTGCGCTGGAGTTTGGTATGCCCCCCACGTCTGGTATGGGTATCGGTATGGACCGTCTCGTGATGCTTCTGACGGGGCAGGAAAGTATCCAGGAGGTGCTGCTCTTCCCTCAGATGCGTCCTGAGATACAGCCTAAGCGTGACAAGGAGGAAGCTTATGAAGCCGTTGGCATTGACAAGACTTGGGCGCCGCTCCTGCAGAAGGCGGGTTATCTCACGGTCGCAGACCTTGCGGGCAAAGCTCCAGGTAAGGTGATGCAGCAGATGATGGATATCAATAAGAAGTATAAGCTGGGCTTGCAGATCCCCGCACTGGAGGAAATCTCTAAGTGGGTGGAGGCTCCTACAAAGTAATCTAAGTTCACGCACATCTCTCTATCGCTAGAGTGCATTGCGTGCATACGGTACAGTCAATATGGATATTGGTCGCATAGGCATACTGGGTAGTGGTAGCTGGGCTACCGCACTGGCTAAAATCTCTCTCGAGTCTACGCCTGAGATAAATTGGTATGTGCGTCGTGATGATCAGGTGCAGCACTTTAAGGCTACGGGACACAATCCCGACTACCTCTCTAGTGCTGCCTTTGATCCTGAGAGGATAACCTTCTACACGGAGGGTTCGATCAACACATTCTTTCGCAATAGTGACACCATCATCTTGGTCACCCCTTCGCCCTACATCAAGCACTACCTCAAGAAGGTGAAGCGTAGTAGCATGCGGGGTAAGCTGGTCATCAATGCGATCAAGGGCATTGTGCCTGACGAAAACCTTTTGGTCTCGGAGTTCCTTATTAAAGAGTTCTCCCTGCCAAAGGAGCAGATCGGTGTGGTGAGTGGTCCTTGTCACGCTGAAGAGGTGGCTCAGGAGCGTCGTAGCTACTTGACCACGGGAGCTTATAGTAGTAAGCTGGCGCATCTGATGGCTGATACGCTCTCGTGTGACTACATCACCTGCACCACTTCGGACGATGTGGTCGGCATAGAGTTTGCCTCGGTACTGAAAAACATTTATGCCATCGCTGCGGGTATCTGCAATGGACTGAACTACGGAGACAACTTCCAGAGCGTCCTCATCAGCAATGCGATCGCTGAGATGAATAGCTTTGTCAATACGGTACACCTGCTCAACAGTCGTGTCATCACCAACTCGGTCTATCTAGGCGACTTGCTCGTGACCGCTTACTCCAATTATAGTCGCAACCGTACCTTCGGCACGATGATAGGCAAGGGGTACAGTGTCAAGGCAGCACAGGTCGAGATGGAGATGGTGGCGGAGGGCTACTACGGTGCTAAGTGCGTACGCGAACTCAACACGACGCGCTACCGAGTCAATATGCCGATTATGGACGCTGTCTACGAGATACTCTATAATAAGCAGTCGGCCAAGGAGACCATAGAGCGACTATCGCTCAAGTTCCGATAAGCTCTCACTCAAGCCCCTGCTAATGGATGAAACCTTTTTAACCTAACATACTACACACTATGAAGACAGCCGCATCGCTCATACAGATCGACACAACACACGCACAGGCTCATCTATCGCCAGAGACCATCCGACAGGCGGAGCAAGATGCGCTCGCAGCTATTCAGACGCTACACACGGGCTCAGGAGCTGGTAACGACTTCCTAGGCTGGCTCACGCTCCCCGAGGAGATGCTCGAGCGTGACCTGTGCAAGCAGGTACAAGCGGTAGCCGATAGGCTTCGCCAGGAGTGCTTATATATAATATGTATAGGCATAGGGGGTAGTTACCTAGGTGGCAAAGCGGTCATAGAGGCACTCGGAGACCACTTCTCCACACATCGTAAGCCTGAACTGGGGCGCCCGCAGGTACTCTTCGCTGGAAACAATATCAGCAGTGACTATCTGCACGATTTGATGGATCTGATCGTGGATAAACCTTTTGGCATTGTCAATATCTCTAAGAGTGGCACGACGACCGAGCCAGCTATTGCCTTCCGTATGCTGAGCCAATACTTAGTGGCTCGTGATGGGCAGGAGGTGGCTAAGCGACGTATCGTTGCCATTACCGACAAGAAGCGAGGTGCTCTGCGTCGTCTAGCAGATGAGCAGGGGTACGACACCTTTGTCATACCAGATAACGTAGGAGGGCGCTTCTCTGTATTGACTCCTGTGGGACTGTTGCCAATTGCTTTGGCAGGCTTTGACATTGAGGCATTGCTCCAAGGCGCTAGAGACACGGCTCTCCTGTATAGTAGCACGGAGCATCCGCTAGAGACCCCAGCCGTGCAGTATGCCGTGACAAGACAAGCCGCCTCTTGGGAGTGTGCTGTGGGCGAGGTGCTGGTAGCATTCGAGCCTCGACTGAGTGCCCTCGGGCAGTGGTGGATGCAGCTCTTTGGCGAGAGCGAAGGCAAGGAAGGCAAGGGACTACTCCCGCTCTCCCTGACCTACACGACGGATCTGCACTCGATGGGGCAGTGGATACAGCAAGGACCTCACAACATCCTCGAGACGATGATCATCGTCGACACGCCACGAGACACCATCACCATCCCGACAGATGAGCAAAACCTAGACGGGCTCAACTACCTAGCAGGCGAAACGATGCACTATGTCAATGAGCAGGCGCATCTAGGCACGCTCTTAGCGCATGAAGATGGAGGTGTGCCAGTCTTGCAGTTGCAGCTACCTCACATCGATGCTAGGACGATTGGCGCTTTCGTCTATACGATGGAGTATGCGGTCGCTATCAGTGGCTATATGATGGGGATCAACCCCTTTGACCAGCCAGGCGTAGAGGACTACAAGCGCAATATGTTTGCCCTCCTAGCTAAGCCAGGCTTCGAGAGCGAGACAAAAGCGATGCGTCAGCGGCTCAACAAATGAACTTACGACAGATTACAATAATGACAGATACGATACAAACAACCCCCAAGAAAAGCTACCATGAGGTCATCCCGCTCCCTGAGTATGGACACCATATCCAGCATATGGTAGACCACTGCTTGACCATTGAGGATCGCGACGAGCGAACTCGGTGCGCTCACGCTATTGTCAAGGCGATGGCGATCATACAACCCGAGCAGGCTAAGAAGTCGGAGGATCACAAAGTCCTCTGGGATCACCTCGCCGTTATGTCGCACTTTGCGCTAGACATTGACTACCCCGTAGAGCCTATCCACGAGGAGGCACTCCGTGGTGCACCAGAGCCTCTGACCTATCCTGAGGACGATATTATCTACCGCCATTATGGACACCTCATTCAGGAGCTGATCAAGAAAGCGTGCGAGATGCCCGAGGGTGACGAGCGCGAAGCTTTGGCACTCTCCATCGCCAACCGTATGAAGCAAGCTTACATCTTGTGGAATAAGCGGGCAGTCGACGACTACACCATCTTTAAGGACCTATACGAACTCTCTGGCGGTAAGCTCGTGCTGACCGAAGAGGAGCACCAGCTAGACGCTGCCACACGACGCACACCTCAGGGGCGGGGAGGCAATCGCTCGAAGCGACAGTACAAGCGCCCAGCACGAGGAGGCAATAACTCCAGAGGAGGTCGCCGTGGCGGTCGCTCCAACCGCTCTAGACGTTAGCCGATACAGACATCCCACTACCTTACTCTTACGACACTAGCTTATGGCATCTTACATCATCGAGGGAGGTCACAGACTCTATGGCGAGGTAACCATACAGGGAGCTAAAAACGAAGCCCTCCAAGTCATCGCAGCCACCTTACTAACCAGCGAAGAGGTCATCCTAGAGAATGTACCTGACATCCTCGATGTCAACAATCTCATCAAGCTCGTACAGCTGCTCGGTGTCGAGGTGACACGACTCAATCACGACAGCTATCGCTTTAGAGCTCAGGAGATAGATCTAGATTTTGTTGACTCCCCGCAGTTCCTCCATGAGAGCAAGATCTTGCGCGGCTCCGTTCTACTCGTTGGGCCTCTCGTCGGTCGTTGTAGGCATGCGGTCTTTCCCAAGCCTGGCGGTGATCAGATAGGACGTCGTCGACTAGACACGCACTTGATCGGCATTGCCACCCTAGGGGCGGAGTGCGAGTATGATCAGGAGCGTAGAGCTTTTCGCATAGAGGTGCCACAGCTACGAGGAGCTTATATGCACCTCGAGGAGGCCTCCGTGACAGGTACCGCCAATGTGATCATGTCGGCAGTCCTAGCAGAGGGCAAGACCACTATATATAATGCTGCTTGCGAACCATACATACAGCAGCTCTGCCGTATGCTGGTCTCTATGGGAGCTCGTATCTCTGGCATCGGCTCTAACCTGCTCACCATCGAAGGGGTCGAACGACTACACGGTACAACGCATCGCATCCTGCCCGAGCAGATGTTTCGCAAGCTCGGCATCGAGATCATAGAGCGAGGCGATGACCTCATCATACCCGCCAGAGAGAGCTACGAGATAGAGACCTTTATGGATGGTTCTATCCTCACCATAGCCGATGCGCCGTGGCCAGGACTGACGCCAGACCTGCTGAGCGTCTTCCTCGTTGTGGCAACACAAGCCAAGGGGACAGTCCTCATTCATCAGAAGATGTTTGAGAGCCGTCTCTTCTTTGTGGATAAGCTCATCGATATGGGCGCACAGATTATCCTCTGCGACCCACACCGAGCAGTGGTCGTTGGCAAGGATCACCAGACCCGCTTGCGTCCTGCCGTGATGGCTTCGCCAGATATACGCGCTGGTATTGCGCTTTTGATTGCCGCTATGAGCGCCGATGGCACCAGTGTGGTTAACAACGCCGAACAGATAGACCGTGGCTACCAGCATCTACACGAGCGGCTCAACGCTCTAGGCGCTCACATCGAGAGACGCGATGAGTAGCACGACCGCCTTTACCGTACCAGAGCTCACGCCCGTTGGCCACTTAGGCAAGCCACACGGCGTGCGTGGTGAGCTAACTGCTTACCTGACCATCGAGCTGGAGACACTCTGCAGCGACCCTAGTTGCGAAGCCTTTTACCTCTTTGCCGAGATCGATGCCTTACCCGTGCCGTACCAGCTCCTGAGCTATCGCAGCAAGGGCGACAGTTACCTGCTCACCCTAGCGCATGTCGCTGATCGATCGATCGCTGAGCAGATGACGGGGTGGCGTCTCTTCGTTCCCACAGAGCTGCTGACAGAGAGCGACGTCGCTTATAGCTGGGATCACTTCATCGGCTTCCGAGTCCTCACCCCCGAGAGGGAACCTGTCGGCACGATCCTAGAGGTTAATGACCAAACGGAAAACATCCTCCTCACCATCGAAACCTCCGACGGCACCCAGCGCTTGATACCCATTCACGAGGAGCTGGTCGAGGTGATAGATCCCGAGAGCAAAACCATCCAGCTACACATCCCCCAAGGGCTACTAGATTTATAAGCCCACTTTTTCCCCAAGCAGACTACACACTATGCGACGCATCGCACTCTTTGGCTCGACAGGCAGTATCGGCACTCAAGCACTGGAGGTCATCTCCTTTCACCCAGAGCTACTCTCCGTCTATGCCCTCACCACTCATCGCAACGTACCTCTCCTCGTAGAGCAGGCGGAAAAATACCATCCAGCCGTCGTGGTCGTGGCTGACGAAAAAGCCGCCACAGAGCATACCAAACTCCTCAAAGGGCTAACCTGCACCGTGCTCGTTGGCCCCGAGGGACTCTGCGAACTGGCGCAGCATAGCGACTACGACGTTATGCTCTCCGCACTTGTCGGCTTTGCTGGTCTGCGACCCACACTCCTAGCTATAGAGAGCGATCATGAGATTGCTTTGGCCAATAAAGAGACCCTCGTGGTGGCAGGGCAACTCATTATGGACGCTGCACAGAAGCACGGCGTGCGCATCCTCCCTGTGGACTCGGAGCACTCTGCCATCTACCAATGCTTGATGGGTGAGGAGACCTCTCTAGAGCGTATCTGGCTCACGGCCAGCGGAGGCCCCTTCTGGCAGCTTCCACTCGACAAGCTAAGCCAGGTCACCGTAGCTGATGCGCTACATCACCCACGCTGGTCGATGGGGGCTAAGGTGACGATCGACTCGGCGACGATGATGAACAAAGGCTTTGAGATGATGGAGGCGTGCCACCTCTTTGCCGTCGCAGCAGATCAGATCTCTATCTTGATACACCCTGAGAGCGTCGTACACTCGATGGTGCAGTTTGCCGATGGTTCGGTCAAGGCGCAGCTAGCCGTCCCCGATATGCGTCTCCCGATCAGCCTAGCGCTCCATGGTGGCGTGCGTGAGCCACTGCCCATAGCTCGCCAGCCGTTTGTCGGCACGACGCTGCGCTTTGAGGAGCCAGATGCTGCCCACTTCCCTTGCTTGGGACTCGCCTTCGAAGCGTTCCGACAGGGCGGCAATATCCCCTGCTTGCTCAATGCAGCCAATGAGGTTGCTGTGCGTGCCTTCCTCGATGAGCGGATCGCCTTCACCGAAATAGCACAACTTATCGAGCCAATTATGACGGCCGTCCCCTATGACGCCACCCCGACGCTCGAAGCTCTGCTACACTACCATAACGTAGCAACCGCCTTAGCCACGGAGCAGCTCCCCCGCTAGTCACCTCGTCAAATAAACATTTGTGAGTCCTCGTAGTCCTACTGCGGGGACTTTTTCTTGCCTTAAGGCGAGAAGATGTTGGTTCCAACAGGTAAAACTGTAGTTCCATCTATATGAAACTGAAATCTCTTGGGGAGAACGGTTGACCAAGAGTGCTATTTATGCTACCTTTGTCTGAGTAAAAAGAGAGATAAACCGATGAAACAGATATTACAGCGTCTCCTCTTGCTCGCCGTGAGCTTGCTCCTGGTCACTACAACGCTTATGGCACAGGCTCCTCTGCAGCATCTGGTCAAGAAGCAGGAGACGGTCTACTCGATCTCTAAGCGCTATGGAGTCTCCGAGGAGGAGATCTACCAGCTCAACGAGGGCAGTCAGTTCGGTATCCGTGAGGGGCAGACGCTCCTGATACCTCAGCGCCAGCCTGACACGATCTATGTCGAGGCTCCTGCTGTCGAGCAGACGGAGCCAGGCATCCACGTGGTGCAGTCTGGCGAGACGCTCTACAGCATCAGTCGTAAGTACGGCTTGACCGTGAGCAAGCTCCTCGCGCTCAATCCGCATAAGCATGATGCGCAGATTGCAGTAGGGGAGCGAATGATAGTAGCCTTAGGAGCTAAGCTAGAGCAAGCACCCAATCCGCTGAATGGTACTCAGATAGAGCAGGTACGGGTAGCTCTGATACTACCCTTGCGAGAGAGCGGGCAGCCTACTCGCTATCTGCACTTTTACGAGGGTGCTCTCCTAGCTATCGAGCAGTTGCAGCGTCAGGGCGTGAGCATTGATCTACAGGTCGATGCTGCTGTCAATAGCTCAGCACTTGAGCAACTCCTCAAGAACAAAGAAGGAGAGCAGTACGACCTGATCATCGGTGGAGACTCAGAGCAGAGCGTAGAGCTACTAGCGCAGCGCGCTAAGTCGCAGCAGGCGGTCTATCTCTCGCCCTTCGTATGGCAGAGCGGTAAGGGACAGCTGTATGAGAACTTCTTCCAGCTCAACCCCGCACAGTATCGTGTCACACAAAGATTGCAGAGAGCTTTTGTAGAGCGTTATGCTGGTTATGAGGTGCTACTCGTGCGTTGTGGCGAGGGGGATCAGGCGGACAAGTTTAAGGCTATCGAGACAGCCTGTCGAGAGGCGGGCATCTCCACGCAAAGTCGCTCCCTGCGGGAGCTAGCTGTCGGGCAGTGGCCTCGCCAAAGTAGCAAGAAATGTGTGATCTTGCTCAACTCAAGCAAGCAAAAGGATCTCACAGCGGTACTAGATGCAATGCGTGCAGCGCAGCTATCGACGAGTGAATATCAGCTCTTTGGATATCCGCAGTGGCAGACCTATGGTAAGAATATAGATGAGCGTCTGCGAGAGGTGGGGGCTACGATTTTCTCCACCTTTTACTGGGATCGGGAGCTACCCGAGAGTCGGCAAGTCAGAGATGCGTACAAGCATTGGTACGGACGTGATATAGAGGAGGGCTACCCAAGTTATGCGATGCTGGGATACGATGTGGTGCGCTACTTTATAGCGGCTCTCTCGTCATATGGTCGGGGCTTCCAACAGTATCAGCATCAGTTGCCGAAGGATGGTCTGCAGTCGGGCTTTCTCTTTGCGCCAGCTGTCACAGGGCATAACTCTAGTATGGGAGGCTATACGAACTTGAACCTCTTCTTCATTATATATAGTCCACGAGGGATACAGCGTCAGCAGATCCCTCTGGCAAAGTAGGTCAGCACTATGCGAAGCTTGATAAAATGGTGGAGCGGACTGCTCCTCACACTCCTCAGCACTGTGCTCCCCGTACAGGCTCAGCGCTCACAGCTGAAGCCCTTAGAAGTGCGCATAGGAGGTGGTGGAGGCGTGAGTGGATCGATGCTCGACCTAGTGCCTCGCGTGGAGATGCTACCCCACCTAGGCGCTATGGGCTATGTGGGGGTGCTACTGACTAATCAAAAGTATACGGGTATGACGATGCGTCTCTCTTACGAGCAGCGCGGATGGCGAGAGGAGTATACGGAGCCGATCGCCTACAGCTTCTCAAGAGATATGGACTTCATTGAGCTGACGCTGATGACACACCTCTATTATCCCTTTGGCTCCTTCCAGCTGGGACTAGAGTTAGGACCAAGTGTGGGCTACATCATACGAGATGTAAGTAGCCCCACGCCGAGCGAAGAGACACGACCCGTCGTGCAGAGACGACATGTCTATCCGCTCGTGAGCAAGTTCTCGTGGGGACTCAAGGGAGGTCCCGTTATGAGTCTAGACATAGCGCACAGGCATAGGATCACGCTGAGCGGACACTTCTACTATGGTCTGAGCGACATCTTTGCCACAACGGTGCGTGACGACTACGGCCGTGCGGGCGAGATGGGTGTCACGATGGGACTGGGGTATTACTTTAAGGTGCGCTGATGCTGGTCTTACTGCTCCTATACTCCTTGATCCTCTTTGTGGTGGCTTACCCACTGCTCCCAGTCTCCTTGGTGGGTGTCATCGCCTTCGGGGGCAGTGCGCTACTTGCCACTTGGACCTACTTGTGGGGCTACCGATGGCTCTACCATCAGTCCGCACCGCAAGAGCCTTCAGCACTCCTAGCCCTTTCATTCGAACCACTCAGCCGATACGTGAAGGGTGTGAAACCTGTACGCTGTCTCCTCTATGCAATCCTTGCGGTCGCTATCTATATGCTCCTCTCGTGGGGCAACGAAGCGCTCGTCTCCGTATGGCCAGAGGGGTGGGGCGGAGCGTGGCTACGCAACTGGAGCAAGCTAGTCGAGGAGGCGCAGAATACGCTCATCGAGGACTCAAATATATGGTGGTCTCTCCTCATCGTCGGGGTGCTGACACCGATTGCCGAGGAACTTTTCTTCCGAGGGGCGCTTATGGGGTGGATGATGCTGAGACGCTTCCCACGCTGGAGTGTCATCCTCCTTCCCGCACTCCTCTTTGCCATAATGCACCTCAACCCTGTAGGCATACTGCCGATCTTCTTTCTTGCGCTCCTGCTGGGTTACCTGCGCTGGGCTACAGGCTCACTCTGGGCATCGGTCGGGCTACACATGTTTAATAACCTTTTAGTCTTGGGTATCTATGGACTCTAGTGACCACTTCCTCTCGCAGGTCGTCAGGCGACTGCTCAGTAGTGGCACCCCGCTGAGAGAGCAGCTGGTGGTGGTGCCGACGAAACGTGCTGGCACATTCTTACAGCGTGAGCTCGCCGCGCAACTGACTGATGCCACCACGATCCTGCCTCGCATCGTCACCATCGATGAGTGGATTACTGAGATGAGTGGGCGGGTCGTCCTAGACAACACGGCACTCATATCGATACTCTATGAGGTCTACGCAACTTATCTAGCGGAGCAGGGCGAGGAAAAGGCGACGACAGATCAGATGCTCCGCTTGAGTCAGACGGAGCGCATGCTGCGAGACTTCCAAGATATGGATCTAGCCTTGGCAAATGTGGAGATGCTCTTGGGAAATCTCGAGGAGCTGGATGCTTTTGATGACTACTCCTTCCTAACAAAAGAAGAATGCGAGGCAATTCGCAAGTTTTGGACCACACTGCCTAAAGACTTTTTCGAAAGACCACAAGGCGAGGCGTATCTCCACTTTTCCGTCGTCTGGAGAGAGATTTATAAGCGATTTAATGCACGTTTGACCGAGCTCGGGGTGGCGTACCGAGCTGCAGCTTATAGGCTCGTTGCAGAGCGAGACTTTACTAACGATGATCTACTCAGAGAGCTGAGTCGTCATAGTGGCTCGAAGATCAGCTTGGTCTCCTTCGTGGGGCTATACAACCTAACGCCAGCGGAGCAGACGATCATCAAGAAGCTACAGACAGCCGATGCAGATGCGCTCAAGGTGCAGCTCTACTGGCAGAAGGTCTCGCTAGACGCTACGGACGAATTTACAGATTATCTCTATCGTACGATCGATCAAAACATCGATCTTCTCAGGGGCGAGGTCATAGACGGAGGAGTGGCTCGTGTGCATTCGCCAGAGATACATCTCCTCTCGCTCAACTCGACCATTCTCCAGCCAAAAGTGGTCAACAGTCTCATTGACGAGATTATCGAGCGCGATCCTAAGGCACTCGAGGAGCTACGCATCGCGATCGTCCTCAACGATGAGAAGACGCTCATCCCCCTGATGAAGTCGCTCAAGCAGCCAACCTGTACATCGCTCAACGTGACGATGGGCTACCCCCTCCAGTACACCTCTGTGGCAACTTGGATACGTAGATACCTAAATATCTTCGGGCTCGTTAACCCTTCAGATAGAGAGCTAGCTCGTGTCAAGATCACCTGCTCACGCTTGCAGCTTTGGCTAGCAGCTCCCTTGACGCGCAAGCTCTTTGGCGAGCTGACGACTGCTCTGATGGAGCAGATAGCTCTGCACCACTATGCCATAAGAGCGTCAGAGCTTCGCAAAATCATCGAGGAGCTTACGAAGGATGCTGATGAGGCGATACGACAGCCTCTCCTAGAGATACTCACACCCAGCTTCACTGGTAGAGAGCTACTCGGTCGTGTAGGTCAACTGCTAGAGTTGCTCAAAGGAACCTCCTCAGCGTCAGAGCAAGATGTAGACGAAGCCCCTGACGAGCCAATAGATCAAGTAATCCTCTCGGAAGCGCTTGACCAGATCGTCCGCTATGTCACACAGGTGACTAACCTGCTAACTTCGAGCGCTGGCGATCGTCATCTGCTAGACACACCACAGCATATCGCCTATCTCTTGGATCAACTGATGGCTGTGGGGAGTATTCCCTTCGAGGGTACTCCGCTAGAGGGCTTGCAGGTGATGGGCTTTTTGGAGACCCGTACGCTCACATTTGACTATGTGATCATGCTCAATGTGCAGGAGGGCGATCTGCCTAAGTCGAGCCATACGACGACGCTCATCCCCGACCTCTTGCGGCGATTTGCTCACATGACCACTTACCGTACGGAAGACGATACCAATGCTTATCACTTCTATCGACTCATACAGGGAGCTAAGGAAGTTTATCTACTCCAAGATACTCGTCCTAAGAGCATCTCCTCGATGGAGCCTTCGCGCTATGTGGATCAGATACGCTATCTGACAGGCTTACCGCTCTATGAGTCTGCTTATGCTGACCCACTGGAGGCGAGAGACGAGACGATATCTCGGATCACGGGGCAAGATGAGGAGGTGCGTCTCTACCTAGAGCAGCTAGCTTCGGGCGAGAGGACCTTCTCTCCATCTGATCTGATCACTTACTACAAGTGTCCTTATCAGTTTTATCTTAAGAAGATAAAGGGTGTCGGCGAGCCTCAGCCCGAGCCAGGAGTGGTGACACAGATAGAACTTGGTTCGATAGTGCATGAGTATCTAGAGCTGTTTTACAAAGGACTGGTGCAGAAGCCTGGAGACATCATCACTCGGGATCAGCTCGAGCACAAGGTGTGTCGCCAGATGCTGACAGACATCTATAAAGAGATCGTCTCTGACAAGAGTACCCCCGACGAGATTCTCTTGACAGACCTGGAGCGATACATCTACAAGGCTCTAGAGATAGACAGACTCTTGCTCGGAGATAGTGGCACGCTCCAGTTGCTGGCTAGTGAGACGAAGATGATGAACGTCACCTTCGAGTGGGACGAGCATACAATACACATGACTGGTCAGCCCGACCGAGTAGACAAAGTCTGTGGCGGTGTCTGTCGCATCGTAGACTACAAGACAGGGGTCATCAAGCAGCCTAAGAAACTAAAGATACTAGACTCCGATACGCTAACAAGCTGGCGCTTTCAGAAAAACAACTACAAGCTAGGCGGTTACATGCTACAGTCTTATCTCTACGCCTTGCTCTATGCTCAGGAGGTAAATGGCGGAATCAAGGAGGTGCAGCCTACGCTCTACTCACTGGCTCCCGCTGTACCAGCTAGCGAAGGGGCGATATACTTTGAAGGTCCTCAAAATCTAAACGAAATCAAAGGGATGGTATGCAAATACTTGGACGAGCTAGTAAACCCTGAGAACTACTTTTACCAAACGCCTGTACAGGAGATTTGCGAGGGGTGCGACTACAAGACAATCTGTGGACGCAAGTAGCTTGACCTCTGGAGACACCATATAATATTATAGTAGCACGCCATATGAAGACTAGAAGCTTGATCCTATCACTCCTCATACTCGTCAGCTCTGCCGTGACACTCTCAGCGCAGGGCGTCACAGCTAGTCCGGGCAAACTCAGCCAGCCCTACACCCCGACGGGACAGCAGGTGCAACTCTTGGCTTATCATCCCGCTAGTGGAGAGGGGAGTGGTGCGGTTACCTTGACCTTTCCCATAGCTACGGGAGAGCAGCTTTACAGTTACACTACCTCGATACAGGAGGCGCAGCCCGTCGCTACGGCGCAGTATGCGGGTACGACTGTCACCGTGCCAAATGCGCAGCTGGAGTGCGGGTACTTCACCGCTCAGCCTAGTCAGATCATGATGACTAGGGTCTACTACTGGGTCTTTGACTACAGCCGTGTCTCTCTGAGTGATCTTGCTCTGACGGCGGACTACGATGCTGCCGAGCCTTGTCAGCAGGTGACGCTCGCCCTCTCTCGTCCGCTTACTCCCATATCCTATCACACGCTACAGGGCGCTACGATGCAGGCGGATCGTGGCTTAGTAGTGCGCTACCAAGACTTAGTCTACAAAGAGGAGGCTCACGCCTTCACCGCAGAGCAAAAGGAAGAGCAGCTCCCCGAGACCAATGGCGGAGCATGGCATCTGATCGCTCCGCTCACAGACACCTCTTTTGCGATCATCGGAGACCGCTTTACCGAAGGTGTGGCAGAGCAGTACGGCTTGCCCATAGAGAGTCCCGTGCTACAAGCTCGTCGTGTCGAGCTACACGCTCGCTATCGGCTACTTAGCGCTGGTCAGTCGCAGGCGGCAGACTCGACCGCAAGCAATGCAGGTCAACTCCCCTCCAGTCTCTCGGCTCCCGCCACGGTGGAGATCGATCTGGTCGCTAATGAGCCTGCGGCGGTCATTTACCAGATAGTTATTGTCGAGGGAGCCGCCCCCTCAGAGCAAGCGCCCGTGGTGATGCAGTTCAACGGACGACAAGCTCAGTACACCTTCGACAAGATGGGTACCTATACCCTCTACGGCACAGTGAGCGACCGCACGGCTAGTTGCACAGCCTCCTCTCAGCCTATGGTGGTAACGGTGCAAAGCTCGAGGCTCGAGGTGCCAAACGTCTTTACGCCCTTTAGCAGTCCAGGAGTCAATGACATTTTTCAGGTGGTGCATCAGTCGCTTATCTCTTTCGAAGGACGCATCTATGACTCTTGGGGCGGACTGATCTATAGCTGGAGCGATCCCAATGGTGGCTGGGACGGCACCTGTCGTGGTAAGCCCGTGCCGAGTGGGGTCTACTATTACGTCATCACCGCTGAGGGTGCCGATGGCGTGCAGTACCACAAGAGTGGAGATGTCAATATCCTAGAGAGCGACTACTCGCAGCAGCCCAACTTCAACTAATCTGATGAAGCCTTACCGATGAAAGACTTTTACCACACCATTCAGTCGCCAGCCATTGACGAGCAAAACATTCAGCGGAGCCGCTTCATCGGTTACTGCTATCCCGTCGCTAGTGCTGAGGACGCTCTGGAACGTATCTCAGAGCTTCGCAAAGAGCATTACAGTGCGACACACGTCTGTTGGGCTTACTCGATCTATGGAGTTGAGGAGTACGAGACACGCTCCAACGATGACGGAGAGCCCTCAGGTACTGCTGGCAAGCCGATCCTAGGACGCTTGATCTCTCGAGACTTAACCAACGTGGTCGTGGCAGTCGTCCGTTACTTCGGAGGGGTCAAGCTCGGTACCAGTGGACTGATTGATGCTTACCGCTCCACGACCGAGCTAGTTCTAGACAAGGCAATAGTCAGAGAGGTCATCCTATACAGTCGTGTCACGCTCAGCTTCCAGATGGATCTGATGGGACCTGTGATGCTCCTAGTCAAGAACTATGGTGCCGAGATCATAGCTCAGGACTACACCTCCCAGTACCATCTCACGGTACAGCTCAGACAAGGCGATATGTCCTCGTTTGTTGTTGCAGCAGGGGAGATCTACGGAGTCACACTGCACGAAGAGCAAGCTATCGAATAAGTCAGCACGCTCGTAAAAGCTTTGTAGGCAACAGCTTTCTCCGTTCATATAGGAACTGTAATGCTAGATTCCATAAGTTTTTTGTAAGTTTGCATTGTAATTGTCTCTTGACTAGTCAAGGACGCAGTATAACTACAATGGCTCAACTAACGGTCGTACCGACCCCCATAGGTAACCTAGGAGACATCTCCCTACGTGGATTAGAAGCTCTACGTGAGGCTGATCTGATCCTAGCCGAGGACACGCGCACCTCCTCCGTATTGCTCCGGCACTACGAGATAGCGAAGCCTATGGAGAGCCACCATAAGTTCAACGAATACAAGACCTCCGAGCGACTAGCTCAGCGCATTGCCGAGGGTACCTCCGTAGCGCTCATCAGCGACGCTGGTACGCCAGGCATCAATGATCCAGGCGCTATGCTCATACGAGCCTGCATCGATGCGGGCGTGACGGTCACCTGCCTGCCAGGAGCCACTGCTTTTGTACCTGCATTAGTTGCTAGCGGACTGGACACGTCTCGCTTTTGCTATGAGGGCTTTCTCCCCGTCAAGAAGGGACGGCAGACACTCCTCACGGCACTAGCTACCGAGACACGCACCATCATCATCTATGAGTCGCCATACCGAGTCTGTCGTACGCTCTCGGATTTGATCACATACTTCGGTGCTGAGCGACAGGCAGCCACTTGTCGTGAACTGTCGAAGCTACACGAAGAGGTGCGACGAGGCACGCTACAAGAGCTGAGCGACCACTTTGCAGAGACAGCTCCTCGAGGGGAGTTTGTCATCGTTGTAGCTGGAGCCATGCCCATCAAGGCTTCTAAAAAGAACAATAGACATATAACAGAAGATACAGCTATATAATTATGAAACAGTCACTATCTCTCACTTTATCAGCATTGGTAGTAGTGCTACTGATGCTCACCGCATGCGGTAAAAACAGCAAGCAGGAGCAAGAGCGACAGAAGGAGCTCACCGAACTGCAGACACTCCGCACGCAAGTTGCCGAGCAGGACTCACTAATCAATCTAGTGATTCAGAACTTCGCTCAGATACAGCAGCTAGAAGGCATGATAACGCTAGACAGCAATAGCGAGGTGCCCCAGTCTCAGCGAGCTAAGATCGAGGACAATCTGCGTCTGATCAATGAGAAGCTCGAGGCCAATCGTCAGACTATCGAGCTCCTAAACAAGAAACTCTCTCAGTCTGGAAACAAAAACAGCTCCCTACAGCGCACCATCGGTACGCTACAAGAGCAACTCAATGCTAAGAATACTGAGATCCTAGATCTTACCGAGGAACTCAAGCGCAAGAACTACGCTATCGGTGTCCTTGACTCGATGGTTACAGGGCTAAGCAATAACGTAGAGAATCTAAGCAAGACTACTGCAGCACAGCAAGCTGAGCTAGAGCGTCAGGACGCTGCTCTCAACACCGTACGCTACTGTATCGGTACTTCTCGCGACCTTAAGGATATGAACATCGTCCGCAATGGTGAGGTCGTCACAGAGGGCTATCAGTCAGACTACTTTACGCAGATCGATCTACGCAAGGTTACTTCCATACCTCTCTATGCTAAGAGAGCAGAGCTCAAGACGAAGCACCCTCAGTCTAGCTACAAGCTCGTCAAGGGAGAGGACAAGATGCTAACCCTTGAGATCTCTAATCCTAAGGAGTTCTGGAGCCTCTCTAAGATACTTGTCATACAGATCTATTAATCTGTTCCTTTACATACTACATTAATGCAAAAGGGGAGGTGCCTGTGACACCTCCCCTTTGAAGTTTATGAGACTCATCTCTAGTTTGCCTGCGAACATATGAAGTACAAATCACTACTCTTCGACCTAGATGATACGCTCTGGGCTACCTTTGACAATAATAAAGCTAGCCTGCACAGGCTCTACAATGAGGAGGGATGGGGGAGCTACTATGCCACCTTTGAGGACTACTTTGCCGTCTACTTCCCGCATCAGGAGCAGCTCTGGGACGACTACCGCAAGGGGTATATCAGCAAGGAGCAGCTACTCCTAGATCGTCTGCGCTATCCTCTACGGGGACGAGTCTCATGGAGTGACCAGCAGGTCAAGCTGCTCAACCAAAGGTTTATGCAGTACGTCCAGCAGCAGACGGGTCTTATCCCGTATGCTCTAGAGGTACTCGCAGAGCTACATAGAGACTACACGATCTGTATCGTGAGTAATGGATTTGAAGAGACGCAGTATGGCAAGATCAATGGCTCGGGTCTAGCGCCCTACATTGACAAAGTGATACTCGTCGACCATGTCGGTGTGCCTAAGCCTGCAACTGAGTTCTTTGACTACGCCTTGAAAGCTGTAGGGTGTAGTCGTCAGGAAGCACTGCTCATTGGGGACAGTTGGCCGAGTGACATCATCGGTGCGTTCAATAGTGGCATCGACTCCATCTGGTATAATCTATGGCAAGTGCCGATGCCCGACTACGACCAGCAGAGCCACTCAGTGCTTGAGATCAGAGATCTGCGGGAGCTACTACCCCTGCTCACACAGAGTACTGCATCGAGCTTATGATCACCACTGTTGAGGGCATCGTGCTGCGTGTCATCCCGTACTCAGACCGCTCACTCATAGCTACGCTCTACACCGACTTGTGGGGAGCTACAGCCTTTTCCGTGCCCATCGGTGGCAGGAGCCGGGCGACGAGCAATCTCTTCCAGCCGCTACGAGGTCTGCAGATTACAACCCCCTCGCCAGCCAGTCAGCCCGTCAAGCTCATCCGTCAGGTACAGCTCGTCCGTGGTACACTCCCCTTAGCTCAGCGCCCAGCTGCTAGCGGTTACTTCCTTTATCTTGCTCAGCTCCTCAGAGAGCTACTCGCACAGGAGCCCGAGGATCTGCAGTTATATACTATCGTTGTGCAAGCCTTAGACCAGCTAGACAGCATCGAGAGCCTTGAGGAGCTACAAGGCTTTGACCTAGCTCTGCTAACCTCCATACTACGTACCAAAGGGTATCTACCCGAGGGGCTAGAGATGCAAAGCTTGGACTCAGAAAGCTACAGGACACACTGGCTAGACCTCGAGCAGTGGACGATACTACCGCTACGGACCGACTACTCCGTGCCACTTACGCCAGAGCTCCAGAGCGCCTTGCCGAGACTCCTGCGATACGATTTAGAGCACTTTGCCCCGAATAGCTTCTCGCCCGCAGAGTACGAGACTCTGCGCAGAGTACTGCTCCACTTTACCGAGCTCCACTCGCCCACCTTCCGTATCAAGCACATCATGTCGCTCCCCCTGAGCTAGATATAGAAACGAGTAACCCTTTGCAGGGAATGCTCGGATAGAATCTAGTGAGAAGAGGAGTTGGCTCTTTTCTATACAAGCAGTGAAAAGGCGAGAGAGGTGCTACCATCACGGTAACACCCCTCCCTATCACATACACTAAACAAATTAATGTCTCTGACCCGCCTTACTCGTGGTCGTGATCGTGGTGATGATCACCAGGAGCATCGGTGGAGAGGATGATGGTGCGAGCCACCATCGATTCATTGCCTGAGCGATCCACACAGTAGACTAGGAGGTGGTACTCGCCAGGCGTCGCATCGGCTGGTATCTTGATGTCGTGATGATGGATAGAGGCGTTGCGCTGGTTGACGGAGTACTCTTTGTTAAAGGTAAAGGGCTTCGTATTGTCATCACCGTGACGTAGGTCGCGGGTGTGCGAGTGCCCATCGAAGTTGTTGTGGATGTCGATCTTGTACGACTTGACTAGATCATCGTCCGAGAGCTTCATCTCGAAGTGTACACCATGCTCATCACCGATGAGGAGCTTATCATGATCCTCTGGTTCGATTAGCTCGATGATAGGCTTGGTTGTGTCTTTAGGCTCCTCCTTGCAAGCGGTGAAGGCTGTCGCCAGAGCGAGGCAGCTGAGGAGCGTGATTGATGCGAAGATTGATTTTTTCATCATAGTATTGAAGATTAGAATGATAGATTGATTGTTAGCAATAGGTTTCGTCCAGCCTCAGGGAGATTGACTCGCCTGTAGTAACTCATATGGTCATAGTAGCGGCTGTTCAGGATGTTTTGGATAGCTAGAGAGATGCGGTAGTTGCTCTGTCTGAGCTGTCCGTCGTAGGTCACAGCTAGGTCTAGTAGGGTAGCTGTGCCAGGTGTCGCCTCCTCATTGCGTGCTATGCGATGCTGAGGAGCGATGATGCGGTGCTTGAGCGAGAGCGCCCAGTGCTCAGGGTGCCAAGTCAAGTCGTGGCTCAAGCGTGCTGGTGGCGAGTAGGGGAGTGCTAAGCCGTCTGCCACATTGTAGGTGTAGACGTAGTCTCCCTGCAGGTGGTAGTCCCACTGCGGGTGTAGATGCCAAGTACCCTCCAGCTCGAACCCTGTGAAGAGCGCCCGAGTGGATTGGTAGCGGTATATCTGTCCCGAGTGAGGCAGTATAGACCACTCTCCCGAGGGCTGCAGGAAGATGTAATTGGTGAAGTAGGTCACAAAGGGAGAGACCGTACAGCTCCACAGGTCATTGTGAAAGGCCACCTCGCTATCTAGTAGCCACCCCTGCTCACTGCCCAGCGAAGGGTCGCCCACCTCGTGGCGGAAGGTGCCGTGATGGATGCCATTTGCCGCAAGCTCGTAGATGCCTGGTAGGCGAAAGCTTCTGCCTAGATTAACCTTCCAGAGCCAATGCCGATCGATCTGCCAAGCTAAGCCGACACTCCCCGACAGGTCGTGCCATCTCCGCTCGCCCTCCTGGCTGCTGTAGTAGTACTGCGCCAAGGTTGCTGAGGACTCGCCACGCTCCTGGAGGTAGTCAGCTAGGTAAGTATCATGGTAGGGACTCATCGCTATGTAGCCTAGATCGTAGCGCAGGCCACTGGTGAGGTGTAGCCCCTGGGCTATGCGTCCCTGATAGGTTAGGCTCACGCCACTCGTCGCCCGCTGGTAGTCTGGCAGGAGGAAGCCGTAGCCTCTCCGCTTGTGCCACTGATACTGACCATCAGTCGCTAGCGTCCACTTGCCACCCCACGGGGCATAGTAGTTTGCCTGTAAGCGTGCTGAGATGGTCTTGAGGTCAAACTCAAACTCCAAGTCAGCGTCTCGCTCGGGTCGCTGCATCGTCCCGTAGTGCGTGTGGAAGGCGCTAAGCTCACGGCGCAAGTTCTGCTGCCAACCAAGCTCGCCGACCAGTTGCCACTGTGGCGAAATCTTCCACTGGAGGCTACCTTGTGTAGAGATCTGGCGCACGGTGCTGTATGGTAGCTCGATGTTGTATCGGCTCTCGTCAGGTAGTACACGCTTGAGGTCTGGTATGCCGTGCGCTCCTGGGAAGAAGCCACTGCGCTCGCCATTGACAGAGGCTTGCAGCGAAGCTTTGACCTGCTCTCCGAGCCATTCGTAGCGTAGTTGCGAAGCGTAGGTCTGTGTAGCACTGTTTTTCAACCTCCCATCATATATAGGTATCCAGCGTGTGAGGTAGGAGATGCTGTCTGCCGTCACATTGCGGTCGCCGTGATACTGACCGCTCATACGTAGGCGGATATGGTGCGCTCCGTGCAGGTAGCCCATCATAAGACTGCCGCCACCGCCCATGGTGCTGCTTTGCCCCATCATAGTGTAGGAGCCGTAAAAGCCTTGCTTGTGAGGAGGTGTAGCTGGCTGCCTCACGATGACTCCTCCTAGGGCGTCACTGCCGTAGAGTAGGGAGCCAGCCCCCTTGATCACCTGTACGGGGTCTTGGTCGAAGGCGTCCACCTCCAGCCCATGGTCAGCACCCCACTGCTGCCCCTCTTGCTTGAGTCCGCCATCGACATAGGCGATGCGGTTGAAGCCTAGGCCACGGATCACAGGCTTACCGTAGCCAGAGCCGATCGTGATCACATTGACCCCAGGGAGGCTGCTCAGTGTCGCTGCAAAGTTGCCCGTAAAGTGCTGCGTCAGATAGGTGCTGTCGAGCCACTCGATCGTCTGACCGATACGAGCCGTCTGGAGCCGCTTGCTATTAGCACGCACCTCCACCGTCTGGAGCGTCTCGTCAAAGGCGTGAGACTCTAGCGCTACGCTATCAGATCTCGTGACGGATCTCTCAGCTAGAGCAACCATCGGGATAAGATATAGTAATGGATAGCAAATGTATCGACAATACATCGCAAGAATGTTGTTAACCAGTGAAATGTAAGGAGATCGTGCGCACCACTGCACCGATAGCTCAGCTCACACACAGCGGAGGAGCAGGCGTACGTAGGGGATTGCGTCACGTAGATATGGTCTAGCTATGCTAGGCGAGGAGAGCGACATCACGGTCACTCACACCATTGGCAGTCAGCCAAGGTAAGCGCACCAAGCGGCGTATAAGTGTAGAGCTAATCCGCTTGTAGCCACATCATCGATAGATGTGTAGCTAGCAGTATCTCACTGGTGGGGCTCTTAGAGCTTTGCCCTCTCTCAGGGCTAGGTGTACAGCTTCGGGTTGTAGCTCGGGAGCGGGAGCATCCCACTCGTCTACTGCAAAGGAAGGTGCTACGGCACACCGATCGGTGATGCCGAGATGAAATTCGCAGATGGGGCAGGTCACGCTATTGACTAGATAGACCTCCGAGCTCGTTTCACTTCGCTCCTCATCGTCTGTGTCAGACTGAGAGGCTATATAGCTACTTACCGAGAAGGCTCTTGCGTCGTGCTGGTGCATAGCTTGTCCCATCAGAGCCAGTATGTACACTAGCCCCAATAGCAAAGCCGTCATCCGTGTCGGCATATCGATATGTGTGAGTCTTCTCATATGCTGTATCGCCTGCAAAGGTAGTAAAAAGATTTCTCTCCGCAAGTGACCCGCCCACCTCAAATTTGCAATTACATATGCTACATATGCCACGCTATCGTCGAGAGGCAAGGCGATCCCTACGTGGGAATCTCTCCGTCCCCACGTAGGAATCTCTCCGTCCCTCCCTAGGGATTTAGAAATCCCTCTCTAGGGATTCTCGATTTCCTGCGTGGATATGGTTCCGATGAGCGAGCGGAGTGAAGATCTTGTCTGTGGCACCTTTTGCCTAGTTGTGCGAGGTGATGTGTAGTGGGGGTACTTTTTTGCGGATTGGCGCAGATTGGGTACTTTTGCACTGGAGCTGGAGACAACTCTCTGAGCTTACAATCGTATAGACCTTAATTTCTAACTTTACAGAACGATAATAATATGAAGATAGCTATAGTAGGTGCCAGTGGAGCTGTGGGACGTGAGTTCCTACGTCTCTTAGAGCATCGAGACTTCCCGATAGATGAGCTACGACTTTTTGGCTCGTCTCGCAGTGCAGGCAGTGTAATCACTTTCAGAGGTAAGGAATACAAGATAAAGCTCCTAGCCCAAAACGATGACTTCAAGGATATTGACATCGCTTTCGTCTCTGCTGGGGGGCAGACGGCACTAGACTTCGCCAGTACGATCACCAAGCATGGCGCTCTGATGATCGACAATTCGAGTGCCTTCCGTATGGATCCCGAGGTGCCACTCGTCGTACCCGAGGTCAATGGAGCTGATGCGCTACACCCTGCCAAGAGGATCATCGCCAACCCGAACTGTAGTACGATCCAGATGATCGTGGCACTGGCTCCGATCCATGCGTTAAGCCCCATAGAGCGGGTCCATGTGGCTACCTACCAAGCAGCTAGCGGTGCGGGTCACGATGCGATGCTAGAGCTAGAGGGGCAGGTGCGTGACCAGGCGATGGGTAAGCCACTTCAGACGAAAGCTTTCGGCAATCAACTCCTCTATAATCTCATTCCGCAGATCGACCTCTTTACGGACAATGACTACACGAAAGAGGAGATGAAGATGTACAATGAGACCTGCAAGATCCTGCACAACGACGAGATACGTGTCAGTGCTACCTGCGTGCGTGTCCCCGTGCTACGAGCTCATAGCGAGGCTATCTGGGTGAAGTGTGCTGATCCGCTTACGGTCGAGGCAGTACGCGAAGCAATGTCAAAGCAAAAGGGACTACTCCTGATGGACGATCCCGCCAAGCGTAGCTACCCGATGCCTCTGCACTGCTCTATGCAGGAGCCTGTCTATGTGGGACGTCTGAGGGCTGATCTCGCTGAGCCTGGCTGTGTCACCTTCTGGTGCGTGGCTGACCAGATTATGAAGGGCGCTGCGCTCAATGCCATTCAGATTGCTGAGTACCTAATTCAGGAGGGTGCTTTTGCTAAGTAAAGCCCTAATCCATTGGAATGCATATGGAGCAAACGACTGAGAGCAATCCGCAGGAGCTAGTCGCCTTTCTCACGCTGTGCAAGGACTACTGCGCGCTCATAGAGCATGCCTCCGAGTATAGTCGGACGGACTTTGTACAGCGTACTTACGGCTACCTGCCGGAGATCTTTAGCTACTTATCGCATATGCCAGAGACCTCTACGGAAGAGCTGGAGGATTGGCTTACTAGCTACACGCAGGTGATCTCAGACGAGACGGTGAGCTACTACGAGGAGCAGGTGCGTGCGTTACTGGGCGAGGAGCTAGACCTCTTCCTCCACTACCCTGTGGGTGTAGCGCAAGATGGCGAGCTACAGCCAGAGCGACTCTCACGTCTCTTGGTGCTGATCTACCGTGAGCTGGGTACGCCCCTGCTGGTACTTAGAGAGGATGCTGGCGAGCTACTCGTCGCAACGCTCGCTATACTGCAATACGCTTTTGATACCTATATGGGAGATGCGCTCCTCTCTGCCCTGCGTGTGCTGCACTATCACAAGCAGGCCGAGGGGCTAGAGGAGGACTCTGACCGCTGGGCAATAGAAGGCATACAATAATAAAAGAGTAAACAATCGTGCTGTCATCAATTACTAAAGAGGAAATAGGCAAACTAGCCAAAGCGACCTTCACTGGTGAAATCGTTGTCGTGGATTCGCTCCCGCAAGTGGAGTCTGCCGTAGCAGCTCTAGAGCAGTGTGCTATAATCGGTATGGACACGGAGTCTAAGCCTGTCTTTAAGAAGTATGAGCGTCAGTCTGTAGCACTTGTTCAGCTATCGAGCGAGAGTTGCTGC
>QWCE01002700.1_pt1 | contig 37161 bp, 38 predicted proteins | sample 1972531 | NCBI WGS metagenome assembly QWCE01 (sample SAMN09866716, study PRJNA288562) | Human gut metagenome isolate term4_stool, whole genome shotgun sequencing... | reverse complement strand
GATACATTTTCATGTATACTCGCTTTCCAGGCGGGCTCCTTCAGCCTCTCGGACATCTCTCCATAGCCTAGAAAATTATTTTACAGTAGATTTACAAAATTGTCAAGAATAAGGTGATATATTGAAAACGAAGGATATTGTATTAAAAGAATTAGAAAAAAACAGAGCAAATTATATTTCTGGCCAAGAATTAGCAGAAAAATTAAATATTTCAAGAACTGCAATTTGGAAGGCAATAAATACTTTAAAGGAAAGTGGCTTTCAAATTGAGTCGCAAACAAAACTAGGCTACAAACTTTTGGAGAAGGATGACAAATTATCTGAGGAAGGAATAAGAAAGGGACTTAGGGAAGAATTAAAGGACATTGATATAATTGTCTATGACGAAATAGATTCAACTAACACTGAAGCCAAGAGGAGACTTTATTCAAGTGATGTAAAAGATTTTACTGTAATAGTTTCTGACATGCAAAAGGGTGGACGTGGCAGAACTGGAAAGAGTTTTGCATCACCTAAGGGCAGTGGAGTTTACTTTAGCATAATTCTACATCCAAAGGATTTTTATGATTTTTCTTATTTTGATTTAACTACAGTTAAGGCAGCTGTAGCTGTGGCAGAGGGAATAAAAGAAGCAACAGGAAAAGTTGCACAAATAAAGTGGGTAAATGACCTATTTATTAATGGCAGAAAAATTTGTGGAATTTTATCTGAGCTTGATGCAGATTTTGAATCCAGAAGTGTGAAATCTGTAATTGTTGGCATTGGAATAAATGTAAATGAGCCAAAGGACGACAGTTTTAAAGATTTAAAGGACATTGCAGGTTATATTGGAACTGATGTTATAAGAAATGAAATTTTATCTAGCATTTTAAATGCCTTTTATGAAAATAATTATGAAAAAAAAGATAAGGAAATTATTGAATATTATAAGACCCATTCCCTAGTAATTGGAAAAGATCTAACTTTTGAATTAAATGGCAAAAAATATACTGCCAAGGGTGTTGATATTAACGACAAGGGTAATTTAATTGTAGACACAGGAGAAAAAAGAATTACTCTTTCTAGTGGCGAAGTTTCTATAAAAGGAGATTTTTATAAAAAGGGATAACTTTTAAATGCTTTTAAATTATAGTATAATTAGAGGAAGTTGAGGAGAAAAGATGAAGACCCCTTTGAAAAATGAAATTGATAAAGTAAAAAATTTAATTTCCTTTGGTATGCCTGCTCACAAGGGCAAAAATTTTTTTGATTTAGACATAAAAAGTGATTTGACAGAAATTTTAGACACAGATAATCTCCTAAATCCTAAGGGAGCAATTAAGGACCTTCACAGGGAAATAGAAAAACTTTTCACATCAAAGGAGTCCTTTATAACTACAAATGGATCTACTGGCGCACTTCACATTGCTATAGCTATGGCGACAAGAGCAAAAGATAAAATTTTAATCCAGAGAAATGCCCACAAGTCCATTTATAATGCTCTTCTTTTAAATGATTTAGAGCCAGTTTATTTAAATACAATTTATGATGAAAACAGGGCAATGTATTTTGGCATTGATGAAAAAGAGTTAAGAGATAAGATAGAAAAAAATAATATTTCTGCTTGCGTCTTAGTAAGTCCCAATTACTATGGCGGAATTTTAAAATTAAAAGAAATAATAAAAATTCTTCACGAAAAAAATATTGCAGTAATTGTAGACGAAGCTCATGGGGCACACCTTTATTTTTCAGACTTAAAGAAATATTCTGCCCTAGATGCAGGAGCAGATTTAGTTATAAATTCAACCCACAAGATGATTCCATCACTTACGCAAACCGCCCTAATTCACAGAGGGACAGACAGATTTTCTCATGAAGAATTATTAAAGTATGTAAATATTTATAACTCAACATCGCCATCTTATTTATTTATGCTTTCAATTGAAGCAGGTTTAAAATATATGGATGAAGTCGGAAGAATTGAGCTAAAAAATAGGACTAGAGACCTTGAAAATTTAAAGAGAGATATTAATTATAATATTGACTTATATCATGAGTCCATAATAGGAAATGACCCCATGAAATTTTTATTTAGGATTGGGGATATGAGTGGCGAAGAAGTTGTAGAAGATTTTTTAAAAAATAAAGATATAAGGCTTGAGATGGGAGACTTATATTACGCTCTTGCCATAATTTCTCCAATAAATACTAAAGAGGAAATAGAAAAATTAAGAAATGCAATTTTATCCTATAACAATTATAATTTTAAGAAAATTTTGCCCTTTAAATTTGAAATTCCAAAGATGGAACTAAGTCCAAGAGAAGCTAATTTATCTCAGGGGGAATATATTTCATATAAGGATGCTGTTGGAAGAATTTCCAAGGAAATTATTGCAGCTTATCCTCCAGGAGTGCCTCTTGTGAGTTTTGGTGAAATTATAGATAATAACGCGATAGAAAGCATTGAAAGATTTTTAAGTGAAGGAATAGAAGTAATTGGACTTCACGAAGATAAAATTGAGGTAGTTAAATGAGTGCATTTATTACATTTGAAGGACCTGATGGGTCTGGAAAATCAACAATTTGCAATTTGGTTTATGAAGAACTTTTAAAAAATAAAGTTAAGGCAATAAAAACTAGAGAACCTGGTGGAACAAGAATTTCTGAAAAAATTAGAGAAATCATACTAGATAAAGATTTATGTGAAATGGACATGAGGACTGAAGCTCTTTTGTATTCTGCATCAAGAGCACAACATACTTATGAAAAAATAATCCCTAGCTTAGAGGAGGGCACTACAGTTCTCTGTGAGAGATATGTCCTATCATCTCTTGCTTATCAGGGTTATGCAAGGGGTCAAAATTTGGAAGATATTCTTTCTATAAATAATTTTGCAACGGGAAGAATTAAGCCAGATATTGTCTTTGTTTTTAGAAGCAGGGGAGAAACTCTTAATAGAAAAGATGAGTCTTCTTATGACAGACTTGAAAGAGAGCCAGATGAATTTCACAAAAAAGTTCGCGACTACTATAACAACTTGGAAAAAGAAGACAACTATTATTTTATAGATGTTAGTAAAAGTATTGAGGAAGTTTTTTGCGACTGCATGAAAGTTCTAAAAGAAAGGATGATTTTGTGAAACTTGTAATCGCAATAGTTCAAGATGAAGACAGCGAGAATTTAATAAAAATACTCAACAGAAATAATTTTAAGGTTACAAAAATAAGCTCAACTGGAGGTTTTTTGAAATCTGGAAATGTTACACTTCTTTCGGGTATTGAAGACGAAGAAAAAGATAAGTTCATGGGAATTTTGGAAGAAAACTCAAAAACTAGAGAAGTTAAAAGAACTATTCAACCAATAAATATTCCCGGTCAAGCAATGATTCCTGTGCCAATAAGTGTAAAAGTTGGCGGAGCTACAATTTTTGTAATAGATGTAGTTGATTTTAAAAAGTTTTAGGTGATATTATGAATACGAAAATGATGATAGCAATAGTGCAAGAAAAATACACAGATGACATAATTGATAGATTTTTAGACGAAGATATTTATGTTACAAGACTTTCTTCCACTGGAGGTTTTTTTAAATCAGGTAATACTACACTTTTATTAGGATGTGAAGAAAGTGATCTTGATAAAATCTATTCTATATTTAAGGAACTAACTGAACCAGAAGATATTCACATAGATGAAGGTGACTTTAAAGTTTCTGGAGCAACAATTTTTGTTGTGGACTTAGAAGAGTCTAAGAGAATTTAATGTTTTTAGAAAATAATGAAATAATAAATAGCTTGGAAAAAGATTTAGTAAATAAGTCTTACAGCCACGCTTATCTTTTTTGTGGTCCAAAGGGAATAGGAAAATTTTCTCACGCAAAAAATTTTGCGAGAGCTATTTTAAAAGAAGATAGTGAATCTATTAGATTTTTTAGTGGAATAGATGATTATGAGGATGCTGATCTTTTTATTGTAAAAAGTGAGGGCAATATAAAAAAAGAAGAAATTGAAGAAATTATTGAAAATTCTTTTTCTAAACCCTATACTGGAAGCCATAAAATTGTAATTATTGATGATTTCGACAAGGTAACAGTAGAAGGACAAAATGCACTTTTAAAAACTTTGGAAGAACCTATGGATTATTTGATTTTAATTTTAATTTCAAACACCATGAAAAAAATTCTTCCGACAATTATTTCTAGGTGCAGGGTTTTAAAATTTTCTGATGTTACAGTAAAAAGAATAGAAAATTTTTTAAAAAAAGCAAATATTACAGAAAAAAATGCAAGACTTTTTTCTCGCCTTTCCAATGGAAATGTTAGTCTTGCCCTTAAATATTCTGAAGATCCAGAACTTTTGTCAAAAAGAGAGGACCTAATAAAGGTTCTTGATAAAATTATTAGAAATACTGAATTTATTTTTGACGAGCATAAATTTTTTAAAGATAATCGTGAGGATTTTCCTGAGATATTAAATTTTATGCTAACTTGGTATTTGGATTTAGTTTATGTAAAAAGTGGAAGAGAAGAAAAAATTGTAAATATTGATAAAATAGATTTATTAAAACTAGAGGATGTAAATATAGAAAGAGCTATAAAATCCTATGATGCAATTATAAATGCCCTTATTAGATGGGAAAAAAATATAAATTTTGACTTAAATGTGGAGACACTTTTAATGGAATTAGGGGGAATTAGATGATAGAAATAGCTGGAATCAGATTTAAAAGAACTGGCAAAATCTATTATTTTGATCCCATTGATATAGATTTAAAAATTGGAGATTATGTAATAGTTGAAACTGTTCGTGGACTTGAGTTTGGTGCAGTTGAGCTTTTAAAAGATATAGATGAAGAAAGTATAAAGGGAGAATTAAAACCTGTTATACGTTTAGCAAGCCAAGAAGATAAAAATATCAATGTGGAAAATAGAAATAAGGCCAAGGAAGCAATTATAATTTGTGAACAAAAAGTAGAAGAGCATGGTCTTGATATGAAATTAATCTCATGCGAGTACACTTTTGACCGCTCAAAATTATTATTTTACTTCACAGCTGATGGTAGAGTTGACTTTAGAGAATTAGTAAGAGATCTTGCCTCAATTTTTAAAACAAGAATTGAGCTAAGACAAATTGGAGTTCGTGACCAAGCAAAATTTGTTGGAGGACTTGGTTGTTGTGGCAGACCAACTTGTTGTTCAACTTTTTTAAGTGAATTTTCTCCTGTGTCAATAAAAATGGCAAAGGATCAAAATTTAAGTTTAAATCCTACAAAAATTTCAGGGATTTGTGGTAGACTTATGTGCTGCTTAAAGTATGAGCAAGATGGCTACGAATGTATAAACAAAAAAATGCCTAGAGCTGGAGAAATTGTAAATACAAAAAGAGGTAAGGCAACAGTAGTATCAACTTATACAATACAAGAACTTGTAAAGGTTATGTATGAGGTTGAAGATGAAAAAGAAACTGTTTATCTTGAACTTGATGAGATTAAGAGAACTCGTGAATTTAACAAAACTTTTATAAATGAATCAAAATCACTTAATGTAGAAGAGTACGACGAAAGTGAACTTGTAGAATTAGAGAGGGATTAGGGATAAGTTTTTTCTTATCCCCTTATTATGAGAATAAATAATTTTTTAATAAAAATATCAAATAAAATAAATAATTTTTTCAAAAAAAATTTTGGAAGGGCAAGTGGATTTGCTTTTATAATTGTGGCGATAATGTCTTTATTTTCTGCCACATTTTTTTATTACTACATAGAAGATTTTAAGGTGCCTAAAGCACTTTCTCTTACAATTTTTGCGGTACTATTTTTTATTTTTTATCTTATAGTATGCTTTTTACTTAAATTTATTTTTCTACTTTTAAAGAGAATTAGGACAAAAAATCTCGCAGTTTATGGGCTTTTAATTTATGGAATAAAATATTTTTATGAGGAGTGTCTATATTATGTTGATATAGACTATTTTGAAATAATTTTTATTGGGATAGCTTTTATCGTCATAGTCGCCTTTGCAAAATCCTTAATTTCTTTTGCAAAGAATAAAAAGAAAAAGGCACTTATATTTTTACTTCCAAGCACGTTTATTATTGGAGCTTCTATTTATTTTATGCTATTTCCAGGATTTGATAGTAAAGATATTTATGATTTAGGAGGAGAAAAAGATAAAATTGCCTCAAAGCCAGAAAAGTATGAGGTTGAAATAATAGATTATGAGGGAATCCCTGTTGATTTATCTGATTTTGTTAGATATAGTGGCAGAACAAAAAAAATAAGAGACAAATATTTTGGCAAGACTTTAAAGGAAACAGAAGTTAAGGGAAGAATTTATGCTCCAAAAAATTTACAAAAAGCGCCAGTTTTATTTGTCCTTCATGGCAATCACAGATTCACTACAAAAAATTATTTGGGTTATGATTATTTAGGACGATACCTTGCCAAGAGAGGAATTGCCCTTGTATCTGTTGATGAAAATATGCTAAATGGATTTTTTAAATTTGGTCTTTCCAATGAAAATGACGCCAGAGCAGTTCTACTTCTAGAAAATATAAAAAATATTTTTTCGAGAAATAAAATTAAAGATAGCGTCCTTTATAACAAATTCGACTCAGAAAACATAGCCCTACTTGGTCATTCTCGTGGTGGAGAAGCAGCAGCTATAGCCTATAATTTCAATGAACTAAATCTTCATCCTGACGATGGAAATATTTATCACGCCTATAATTTTAATATAAAGGCAGTTATAACAGTTTCTCCAACTTACGATCAATACGAACCATCAGATAAGAGTATAATTTTAAAGGATGTAGACTATCTTACAATAGCTGGCAGTAATGACGCCGACGTAGACGGTTTTGAAGGTATGCTTCTTTATGACAATGTAATATTTTCTGGTAAGAAAGATAATTTTAAAGCAGCTCTTTACTTTGGATATGGAAATCATGGCAACTTCAATTCACTTTGGGGCGATTATGATTTAGATCCTGCAGAGGGATTTTTCTTAAACAGAAAGGAACTATTAAAGGGCGACGATCAAAGAGAAATTTTATCAATTTATAGCCTTAACTTTTTGGAAAATGCCTTTGGAAAAACTTACAACAGAGAAATTTTTAGAGAGGGTCCAAATAATTATTCTGACCTTCCAAAGACAAATTACTACAACAGATATATGGACTCAAGTTTTTATAAAATTGCAAATTTTGAAGAAGATTATGACTTAAATACAAGCTCAATAGAAGGAGGAATTATAAATTTTTATGACTTAAATCAAATTTATGAAGATAGTCATGATTATGGAGAAAGTGATTCCAAAACTACTGCAGTTTTTATGGAGGCAAAAAAAGGTTCAAATTATGGCTTGAGATTTACAGAAAAAATTCCAAGGGAAAAATTTTTACAATTTGACATGGAAAATTTAAATTATGAAGAAAATTCAGATAAAATTAGTGTAGAAATTCAAGACACTTGGGGAAATTCATCTTCACTAAATTTATCAAAATATAAAATTTTAAGTCCAATGACAAAATCCTTTATCTACAAAACTGACTATTTAACAGGTGATTTTGTAAAGAGATTTATGCCTCAAACACTTATAATTCCTATGGAGGATTTTAAAAATAAAAATAGTGAAATAAATTTAGATGAAATAAATAAAATTGAGTTTAAATTTATGGGTAATTCAAAAATTTCAATAGATAATTTAGGGATTTCTAATTAAATGTTTTAAATAAAAAAATGAGGGTAACATAGTTATATGAGTATTATAGCTTGAGGCTAAATAGTATAAAATAAATTAAATTGCGGAGGTTTATTATTATGGAAAGTAAATTATTAAAGGGATTAAATGAACAATATAATTTTGAAGTAGCATCTGGATACATTTATTATTCAATGGCTAATTATGTAAAAGATAAAGGAATGGACGGATTTGCTCACTTCTTTAATAAACAAGCAGAAGAAGAATTTGCTCACGCAGAAAAATTAAGACAATTCTTATTTGAAATAGATGTAAGACCAGAACTTGAAGGAATTGAAAAACCAGAAGTTGAATTTGGAACATTCACAGAAACTTTTAAGACAGCTTACGAACATGAACAAGAAGTTACAAGAAGAATTAATAAACTTGTAGATCTTTCAGTTGAAGAAAATGATCACAGAGTAACTTCACTTCTACAATGGTATGTTGACGAACAAGTTGAAGAAGAAGATAATTTCAGAGGAATTATCGAAAGACTTGAAAGAATTAACGAAAGCTGGGCAGGTCTTTATATCTACGATGCTGAACTTGGCAGAAGATAAGATAAATAATATATTTTAAAATAATTTAAAGAAGATACCCTTTGTGGGTATCTTTTTTTTAATAATTTTTAATTTTAATTTCTAACTAATAAGTGATCGCCAACTAGGGCTTTTTTAAAAATTGTATAAAATTCATTGTCTAAAAATATTTTATAATCTTTATTTATTTTGTTTTCAAAAATTAATTTTTCATAAAGTGCTTTTAAATTTTCAGCTTTTAGTCCAAAGGCAAGAGCAAGGAGAAAATCTTCAGATTTTGAGACCTTACATTTACATAAATCTTCTTCAACTTTTTCTAGTTCCTTAAATTTTTTGTTTCCCAAAGCTGTCATTTTTGAAAAACTGCTTATTAAGCTTGCATAAAAAACTAGGGATAGAATTATGCTAATAGCTCCAAAAAATTTTTCATTATATACACTTATTACTCCTATGAAAAATAGTAGGGAGAAGATTACAAAGGAAATTAAAATTTTAAAAGTCTTTTTTTCTTTTGTTAAAAGTTTTTTATAGACCATTTCATTTTCAAGAAAATATATAAATTCGTTAAATTTTTTGTTGTAATTATCTGGTTCTGTCCTTCTTAATCTATCTAAAGTTCTAGTTGAAATTTTATCCTCTTCAAAGGAAAAAAGTATTTGGAAAAGTTTTTTTTCTGCAGGATCAAGGGCATCAAAATTTAAGTTTTTTAATTCATAGGATATTTTTTCTTCTCCACTTTTACTTTTATAAAAATTTTTTTCTATTTCTAAATTTCCGTCGCCATAAACTTTTAAAATCATTGCGATAATTGTGTTGTATATAAAATTTGGTCCCTTATATAGGTAACTTTTTTCGTAGAATTTTAAGTCTATATCACTTTCTAGACTAGAGTCATTTTTTTTACGTAAAAGAAAGTAACTCATTAATAGAGATAATAATATAAATAATATATTTATTATAAAAAAGTATGTACTTGATAAGTTCATTTTAAAATCCATTTTATCACCTCTATATATTATATACAAAAAAATAATTTTGGGTATAATAAATATATTGGAGGGATAGGATGTACGATATTATAATAATAGGCGGAGGTCCAGCAGGTTTAACTGCAGGTCTTTATGCTGCTAGAAGTAAAAAGAAAACTTTAATTATAGAAAAGGGAATTGAAGGCGGACAAATTGCTGAAACTACCCAAGTTGAAAATTATCCAGGAATTGATACTATTGATGGAGTTGAACTTGGAAAGAGAATGGCTGACCAAGCGAAAAAGTTTGGCGCAAAAATTGTTATGGACGAGGTTGAAGATCTTGAACTTGACGGTCAAGTAAAAAAAATTAAGGGTTATGTAGATGCTTATGAAGCTAAGTCTGTAATTATTGCAACAGGAGCTTCTCCTAGAGAAATTGGTGCACCTGGAGAAAAAGAATATAAGGGTCGTGGCGTAAGTTACTGCTCAACTTGTGATGCTGCTTTTTACGAAGATGAAACTGTATATGTTGTTGGCGGCGGCGACTCAGCTGTTCAAGAGGCAATTTTTATTACAAACTTTGCAAAAAAAGTTTACATCATTCACAGAAGAGATGAACTTAGAGCTTCAAAAGTTCTTCAAGAAAAAGCCTTTAACAACGATAAAATTGATTTTATTTGGAATACAACTGTAAAGGAAATTAAGGGCGACAAAATTGTAAATGAAATGATTTTGCATGATACAAAAACTGGAGAAGACAGATCAATTAAATCTGATGATCCTTTTGGAATTTTTGTATTCATTGGTTATATTCCTATGACAGAAATGTTTAAGGATAAAGTGGAGTTAACAGATGATGGATACATCAAAACTGACGAAGAAATGAGGACAAATGTGCCAGGAGTTTTCGCTGCAGGAGACATTAGAAAGAAAAGTGTTCGCCAAGTTGTAAACGCTGCTGGTGACGGTGCAGTTGCTGCCATGAATGCACAAAAATATATTGACGAAGAAGAAGGAAATCTTTACGAGGGTTTCAAGGAAAATAAATAAAAATTTACAAAAAGAAAACATTGCTTGATCTTATTCAAACAATGTTTTTTTATTTTTTTAAACTTCTTTTGTCCAGTCTGCCTTTATTGTGTATCCTATCATTAAGATGGCTCCAATAGTCCAGGAGATTGGATAGAGAAGATAGACATTTTCTATGGTGTTATAATATGGGATTACAAATTTTGCTGCCAGAATCCTAAATACGCAAAGGGATAAAATCATTATTAGCATTGGTGGAACTGTCCTTCCTGTGCCTCTCACTGTGCCTGCAAGGGAGTGCATAATGGCAAGTAAAAAGTAGAAGGGACAGAAAAATTTCGTGGCTAGAACGCCTGCTGCTATTACATCTGGCTCCTTTGTGAAAAGTGCTATAACCTTGGGTGCAAAGTTATAAAGCATGGTGCCAGAAATTATTGTGTATATTATTGTCATAAAAAGAGTAGTCCACATTCCTTTTTTGACCCTATCGATTTTTCCTGCGCCATAGTTTTGTCCTGCGAAAGTGGTTATAGCAAGGCTTAAACTTAGGACTGGCAAGATGTTAAAGCCGTCGATTTTTATAAAGGCACCAAAGCCTGCCATAGGCATTGCACCAAAAACATTTACGCTAGACTGCATTATTACATTGGATAGGGATATTACTGTGCCTTGAATTGCTGTAGGTATGCCAACTTTTATTATGCGAAGAGCCATATCCTTATGAATTTTTATTTTCTTCAAGCTAACTTTATAAATTTCAGGAACCCTAAGTAAAAATAAAAGGGCAAGTAGGGCTGAAATAAATTGGCTGATGTTTGTAGCTATGGCTGCACCTCTTACGCCCATGCCAAGATATTTTATAAAAATAAAATCTAGGACAACATTTGTAAAGGATGCTATAGAAAGATACAAAAGGGACCTCTTGGAATTTCCTACAGCATTTAAAATGCCCGCCTCCATATTGTAGATGACATTAAAAATTAGTCCTAGAGAAAAAACTCTAAGGTATTCTATAGACTCAGGCATGACTTCACTTGGAGTCTGCATCTTTTCCAAAAGCCATGGGGCAAAGACATAGCCCATGATAGAAATCACAAGTCCTAGTACAAGGGCAAGAGCCATAGAAGTGTGGATGGAGACTCTAACATCTTTTCTCGCATTTGATCCTAAAGATTGGGCAACTATTATGCCAGAACCAACAGCTATACCTTGAGCAAAGGATATAAGTAAATTTATTAGTGCTGTGCTTGATCCAACTGCTGCCAAGGCACTACTTCCCACAAAATTCCCAACTATCATTGAGTCAATGGTGTTATAGGTTTGTTGAAGAAGATTTCCTATTATGAGGGGAATGGAGAAGATGAGAATTGTCTTCCAAATACTTCCACTTGTCATTAAATTTTTTTCGAGATTTGATATTTCTTTATCCTTCAATTTAATCATTCCATTATCTTTAAAATTTATTTTTCTAAAAAATTTTATAACGAATAAATAATATTGTACTTTAAAAGTAAAAAAATTACAAAATTCTATAAATTCAAAAGGCTTTTCTCTATCACTTGATAATTAATTTCTAAGTATTATAATAAATTGTGAACTTTTTAACTAAGATTGGATATGTATGAATAAAATTAAAGACATTTGTGAAAAATTTTATAAAAGTAAAAAAATTTCCTTTGAGGATTTTAAATTTTTAATGGACTTAAATGAAAAAGATGCTGAAGAACTTTATTCTTTTGCGAGAAAATTGGCTGTAAAAAATTTTGGCAAGGAAATTTATATAAGAGGTTTAATCGAAATTAGCACTTATTGTAAAAATAATTGTTATTACTGTGGACTTAGAAATGCAAATAAAAATGCCAAGAGGGTAAGACTTTCTAAGGAAGAAATTTTAGAACTAGCAGAACATTCTGTAAATCTTGGAATTAAGACAATTGTTCTGCAAGGTGGAGAAGATGATTTTTATTCTTTAGAATATTTAAAAGAAATTTTAAAGGAAATAAAAGAAAAATTTAAGGATGTTGCCATTACTCTTTCTCTTGGAGAGAGAGATTTTAAGGATTTTGAAGTCCTAAAAAATATTGGAGCAGATAGGTATCTCTTGCGTCATGAAACTTTTTGTAAAAGTCATTATGAAAGGCTTCATCCATCTTCAATGAGCTTTGAAAATAGAATCAAATGTATTTATAAATTGAAGGAATTGGGTTTTCAAACTGGCTGTGGAATGATGATTGGATCTCCCTTCCAAAATATGAGAAATTTATATGATGACTTAAATTTTATTTTAAAGCTTAAACCTCAAATGGTTGGCATAGGTCCCTTTATACCTCAACATGATACTCCCTTTAGAGATTTTGATAGGGGAAAGTTAGAAGACGTTTTAAAAATTTTATCAATCGTAAGAATTGCAGACGAAAAATTACTTTTACCTGCCACAACTGCCCTAGGAAGCATTGACGATTTTGGACGAGAAAAGGGAATTCTTGCAGGTGCAAATGTCCTTATGCCCAATGTTGGTGCAGAAAAACTAAGGAAAAATTATAAATTATATGACAATAAAATTGGAACACAAGTTGAAAACTCTGACGATTTTAAGGGTCTAGAGAAAAAGTTAAATAAGATTTCTTATAAAATTTCTTCTGAAAGAGGAGACTATAATAAAGAAAGGTAGATTTTAATGGAACTTAATAAGACAAATTCTGGCAATAGAATTCACATTGGATTTTTTGGAAAAGTAAATGCAGGAAAGAGTTCTATTATTAATGCCTTTGCAAAACGTGATATATCCATTGTGTCAGATAAAAAAGGAACTACAACAGACCCAGTTTATAAGTCAATGGAAATAAAATCCTTGGGTCCTTGCCTTTTAATGGACACAGCTGGCATAACTGATGACACAGAACTTGGGGAAAAAAGATTAAAGAGAACTGAAGAAGTAATTTTAAAAACAGATATTGCAGTTGTAGTTGTATCTGACAGAGATACATCAAGTGAAAAAGAATTGATAAAAAAATTTAAGGAGACTCCAGTTCTTGTTCTAATAAATAAAATAGACGAGTTATCTAAAGAGGATATAAAAAAAATTAGAGATGATTTTTCTGCCTTTAAAGTTGTGGAAGTTTCTGCAATAAAAAATCAGGGCTTTGATATTTTTTTAGAAGAGCTTTTAAAATTTAAACCAAAAAAAGAGGAAAAACTTTTTGATGGTTTAGTTGAAAAGAAAGATTTAGTTTTGCTTGTCATTCCTCAAGATATTGCCGCTCCAAAAAATAGATTGATTTTGCCACAAGTGCAAGCAATACGTGAGCTTTTAGATAAAAATGCAATGGTCATGATGGTAAAGCTAGAGGAACTGTCAGATATCCTTTTAATTTTAAATAAAAAACCGAATTTAATTGTTGCCGACTCCTCAGTTTTTTTAGAAGTTTATGAAAAAAAACCAGCTGATGTTAAACTCACTTCCTTTTCTGTTTTATTTGCCAAGTTAAAGGGCGATATTGATGAATACGTGAGGGGAGTAGAGGATCTTAAAAAATTAAATGAAAATTCAAAAATTTTAATTGCTGAATGTTGCACCCATGCTCCAGCAGAAGAAGATATTGGAAGAATAAAAATTCCTAATATGATTAGAAAAAAAGTAGGGGAAAATTTAAAAGTTGATGTTACTAGTGGGTCAGCCTTCCCAGAAAATATTTCGGATTACGATCTTATTATTCAGTGTGGCGGCTGTATGTTAAATTCAAAAAATATAAAAAATAGAATAAATACTGCCCAAGAAAAAAGTATCCCAATTACAAATTATGGCATTGTCATAGCCTATTTCAAAGGGATACTTGATAAAATTGATTTTTAAAAATTGCTGTGGAGACACAGCTTTTTTTTATTGTATTTTTATTGCGAATTTTTAAGCTTGGACTATTTTTAAATCCTTTGACACCTTATTTAAAACTTCGCAACCATCTTCTGTTATTAATACAAGATCTTCTATACGAACGCCAATACCTTCGTCTAAAAGATAAATTCCTGGTTCAACTGAAAAAATTTGTCCAACTTCAATTTCACTGTCATTAACTGAAGAAACATCGCCTGCTTCATGACATTCAAGTCCAATAGAGTGGCCAGTTCTGTGAGTGAAATATTTTCCGTAACCCTTTTCTTCAATGTAAGATCTTGCAGCCTTATCAACATCAGACATCTTATTGCCAGGTTTTGCTGCTGCAATGCCACGAAGATTAGCTTCCTTTACGATTTCGTAAATTTCTCTTGCTCTTTCACTTGCTTCGCCAATAAAAACTGTACGAGTCATGTCTGATGCATAATTTTTATACATTCCACCAATATCAAGAACAACACAATTGCCTAATTTTCCACAAGTGTCGTCTGTAGAATGATGAGGATCTGCAGCTGATCTTCCATAAGCTGTAATAGGTTCAAAGGAAACTTCTTCAACACCGTGAGCCTTGTAAATTTCCTTTAATTTAGCACTTAGTTCTTTTTCGTTAAGTCCCTTTATAACCCAAGGTATAATTTCTTCCATAACTGCATCATTTATAGCAGAAGATTCACGCATTAAATTTTTTTCTTCTTCATCTTTAACACGTCTTACTGCGTCTACAATATCTGATCCGTTGATGTATTTTTTGTCAGGGAAAATTTCTTGAAGTCTAAGCAAAAATTTTGCAGGCCAAAATTTATCAATGCCAATGACTTCATCTTCCTTAATGTATTTTGAAAGTTTTTCGATGCCATCTTCCACATCGTTATACCAAATGAAGTCGGCAGCAATGTCTTTATCTTGTGGGAAAAGTTCATTTATAAGAAGTTTTAAGTCGCCATCTCTATGAAGGTAAAGGGCAAGAGCTCTTTCGCCAGGTTCAATTTTTATATCCAATAGATAAAAAATTGCATAGGGGTCACTGATTATCAAGTGAGCTAAATTATTTTCTTTCATTTTTTTAATAAGTCTATCAATTCTATTTTTGTGCATAATATATCCTCCATTCTCTTTTAAAATATATCACAAAATTTCCACAATATCCATTAAGTAAAATACAATAAAAAATCTGTGGTTTCCCACAGATTATTTTTGTGCAAGTGATTTAATTATGTTTGAAACTTTTGATGGCATAAGTATTTCATGACTGCCAGCTGCAAATTTTGTTACGCCAAGCTTATTACATTCATCTACAAAGGCTTGCGTTGATTTAATTGCACCATTTTCCATTAAAGTATTTGCTACATCAGCTGGACTTGCCCCTTCGCTAATATTTATGCTGTAACTTTCAAGACTTGTGTTAGAAACTATTGCAAGAACTTCTCTTACAGTAAGTTCTTTGCTAAGATCATAAGCTCCAGGAACAATTTTATTTCCAATTTGCATATCATCTACTAATGCATTGTAAGCATTTAAATCTTTTATTAAGCCCTCTGACATTAAAATTTCACCAAGACCTTGGGCGTTTGTGCCTTCTGGAATTGTAATTTTAGCTGTTGCTTTTTCTACTTCTTGATTTTCTTTCTCTTCTTTTTCGTCAACTACTACAATTGGCTTAACATATTTTTCTTCTTTAATACCAGCTAAGACTAAAATTTCGTCTGTAGTTTTTCTAAATTCATCAACTATACCTATTTCAACTTTGCGACTTGAAATTGAATTTAGATAAAGAGAGTCAATTCTCCACTTGATTACAAAAACCAAAAATAGGAAAAATAAAATTGACAACAAAACTTGCAAAAATTTAATTAAAAAGAGCTTGCCTCTACTAAAATTTTTCAAAATAAACCTCTTTTCATCATGTTTTGATATAATTATAACAGCAAAGTTAAAAAATGAAAAGTTTGGAGATATTATGCGAGAAATTACTGTAAATAAAAACGACCATGGCAGAAGGCTTGATAGATTTCTTAAAATATATTTTGAAAAAGCACCACTGTCCTTTATATATAAAAATTTGAGAAAGAAAAATATCACTGTCAATGGAAAAAAGGCAAAACCCGAAGATATTATCAAAGAGGGAGATACAATAAAATTATTTTTGGCAGAAGATACAATAAATAAATTTAAAAAGGAAATTAAAAAATCAAAACACTCAAAACTTCCAGATATTTTATATGAAGATGAGGATATAATTCTTGTAAAAAAACCGGTCAATATGCTGACACACAACGACAGCAAGTCCTATCAAGACAATGCCCTTGACAGAATGGTTGACTATTTAATTGCAAAAAAAGACTATAATCCAAGACTTGAAAAATCCTTTAGACCTGCCTTTGTAAATAGGCTTGATAGAAATACTTCAGGCATTTTAATAGGGGCAAAAAATTTAAAAAGCCTACAAATTTTAAATGAAGCCATAAAAAATCGAGAGATTAAAAAATATTATGTGACAATTGTTGCTGGAAAGGTTAATAAAGATTTTGATGTCTTTATAAATTTAGTAAAAGGCAAAAATAATGTCATGAAAAAATCTGATGAAAATAAGGAAGGAAAAAGGTCAATAACAAAATTTCATCTCCTAAAAAATAAGGGCGACTACTCCCTTCTTTCCGTAAATTTAATAACTGGAAGAACCCACCAAATTAGGGCATCCTTAAAGGAAAAAAATCTATTTATAATTGGAGATAGAAAGTATGGATTAGAAAAGGTAAATAAAATTTTTAGAGAAAAGGGTCTTGACAGCCAATTTTTACACAATTATTTAATAGCTTTTGAAAGTGATAAGCTTAAAAATTTAAAGGGCAAAAAATTTATTTATCTTCCAGGGGAAAAAATGACAAATATAGCAGAAGAAATTTTTGATGTAAATTTAGGTGATTTATTAAATGAAAAAAATAATTTTTAGAAATCCAAGAGAAGATTTAGATTTTAAAAATTTAAAGGGCGAGAATACTCTACTTATCTTGCCCTCACAAGCTTCAATAAATTTTTACATAAGAAATATGCTAAAAAAAGGAATAGACATTACCAAGACAAATTTTGATAGCTTTGACGGAATAGGTAAAAAAATTAGAAATAAAATGCCTGATCCAATTTTAAAGTACATAATTCTATCAAGGATTTTAAAGGAAAATTTTGAAAATATGGAAATTTTTCCAGAAACTGTAGATATAGTATTGGATTTTTTTGAGGATATTTGTGAAAATAATTTAAAAAAAAATGACATACTAGAGATTAATGGGGAGATTTTTAAGGGCCTTGGAGAGGTATTTGAAATTTACAGAGATTATTTTTGTAAGAAGGGGTATGACATTTACGGAAGACCAAAGGACTTTTTTTTGGAAAATATTTCCTATGATAGCATTATAATTTCTGGATTTTTGGAATTTAGAAAAAAGGAAAAAGAAATTATTAAAAAACTTTCAAAAATTGATGACAAAAATATTTACATTGACCTACCCTTTAATTTTATGGAGTCTGATTTAATTTTTTCAACAATAAAAAGTTTAGAGGAAGATGGCTTTATTTTAGAGAACAGAGGATTTTTAGCTTATAAAGATTATTTAAAGAATAAGCCTATAAAAATTATTTCTTCTAAAAATGATTTTTATAATTTATTTTTCTCCCAGCTAAAAATTCTATTAAAGGATAAAAAAATTGAAGATATTGAAATTTTAACTGGATCAAAAAAGCTTGCAGAGAAAATAAAATCAAGAGAAAACTTTGAAGGCTTAGATTTTAATTTAGCTAAAAGCGAAAATTCTCTACTAAAAAGTGAATTTATAATTTTAATGGATTATTTTTTAAATAAAAATAAAGAGAACTCCTTAAAAAGACTTAGACTATCTTATTTTCCAATAGAGGCAGATGAAATTTCACTAGAAGTGGCTCTTATGGCCTATGATTTTAAGGATATTTATGAAATAGACTTTTCAAAAATAAAAAGTCTTGAAATAAAATCAGACTCTGTAGAAAACTTTTTAAGGGGAGTGGACTTTTTAAAAAATGAAAAAATAAGAGATTCAGCTGACTTAAATTATTATTTTGAGTTTTTTAGGAAATACTTAAATTTTGCAAGAGAAAGAGTCCAAGAAAAAGTTAAAGAAAATCCTGAAAGCTTGGCATTAAGGGACCTAAGATTTATAAAAAAAATGGAAGAAAACTTTTTGAAAATGAAAAAACTTTCTTCAATTTATAAAGAAATTTCCCTATTTGAGTTTATACTTATTTGCAAAAAATATATTGAAAAATCAAAAATCGATGATGTGCAAAATTTAGATGCAATAGAAATTGCAAATTATGCCTCCAATTATTATAGGGAATTTAAGAATCTTATTTTAATTGGTCTTGATCAGAACTTTGAAAAAAGTAGTAAAAATAATTTTATTTATTCAAGAGAATCTGAAGAAGATATGAAAAAAATCGGTCTTATTAAGGATAATTTTAAAAGAGACTATATTTATTTAATTTACGATTTAATTATGTCAGATGAAGTTTTTATTTTAATAGAGGATTATGAAAAGGGTCTTTCAAAACTTTTAAACAAATTGACTTACGATCTTGACTTAAAAATAGAAGAGCATGAAAAAATTTATTGGACTTCAAAAGTAGATCTTGACAATGAAAGCTTTAACTTAGATTACAATATGACTTCAGAGGATTTAAGTGGAGTTAATAAAAAAATTAGAGACAGAAATTATTCTGTTACAGATTTTGACCTCTTAAAGGATTGTCCAAGGAGATTTCTCTTTGAGAGAGTTTATAAAATTGAAGAGTTGCAAAAAGAATATGAGGATAAGTATTATATTAAGATGGGTGACAAATATCATCATATTTTGGAGAAATATTTTAAAAGGGAAAGAGATTTAAATATAGAAACTCTAAAGAAATTAATTCTTGAAGAAGAAAATCTAGGCGATTATGAAAATTTATCCTTCCTTGAAAAAATTTCTGTTATAAATAGCTTTAATACCTTGAAAAATTACATCGAAAAGGATTTGCAAGAGCAAAAAAAATATGGCTTCATGCCAGAATATTTTGAAGAAGGATTTTTAATGGATGTAAGGGGACTAAAAATAAAGGGTAGAATTGACAGGATTGATGCCTTAGAAGATAAAGAAATTTTAATTGACTACAAAAGGTCAAAGGGAAGAACAAAAAAGGAAATTGAAGATTTAAAATCTTTTCAAATGCCACTTTATGCTATAGCAAGAAGAAAAATGGGTAAGAAAATTGCAATGGCAAGTTATGGTGCTATAAAAAAGGCAGAACTTGATACTGTTATAAAAAATTCTGATATTTTGCCAAAAGATGACAGTAAGAAATATTATTTTTCAGAGGAAGAATTAAGTAACTTATTAAAAAAAGTTGAAGAAGAGATAATTTATATGACAAATAGCATTACTTCTGGAGACTATAATTCTACATGTAGCTGTGATAAGTGTGATTACAAAGAAATTTGTGAAAATAAGGAGATTTAAATGGATAAAAAAGAACTTAGAAAAAAATATACAAAAGTAAGAGCAGAAATTCAAAATAGAGATGAAAAAAATGAAAAAATTAGAGAAGAACTAAAAAATTTAGAAATTTATAAAAATGCAAAGTCTGTATTTATATTTATATCCTATAAAAGTGAAGTGGATACAAAAAAAATCATTAACATGATAATTGAAGATGGCAAAAAACTTTTGGTACCCCTTGTAAAAGGCAGTGAAATGATTGCTGTTGAAGTAAAGGGAATAGAAGATCTAGAAAAAAATAAAATGGGAATACTTGAACCAAAGTCTGGTGAAGAAGTAAAAGATGTGGATTTAACAATTACACCAGGTCTTGCCTTTGATAAAGAGGGATTTAGACTTGGCTATGGCGGAGGATATTATGACAAATTTTTTGCCAAAGTTGATACCATAAAAATGGGCATCGGCTATTCAGATCAAATTGTAGAAAAAGTTATTCACGAAGATTATGACAAAAAACTAGACTATCTTTTGACAGATAATGGCTTAGTAAAATTTGGTGCTAAATGAATAGAGATTACCCAAAAATAGAAGCAAAAACTTGGAAGTGGATTCTTGCGCTAATTTTAACTCTTGCTTCCTTTTATGGAGTTAGCCTTTTATTTTATGCTTTAAAAATAAATAATGAAATAATAATGGCAAGTGCTGTTAGTGCAATTTCTCTTCTATCACTTTTACTTATAGATAAAAAATTTATTAAGAAAATATTTTTACCTATAAGGGTCAAGGATGTACTTTATATAATTATTGGCCTTGGTTTTTCCCTTATAGCAATTGTAATTTCCTCAATTCTAGTGCAAAAACTTGGAATAGAGGGCAGTAACAATCCAATTTTTGATGTTTTGACAGAAGATAATTTCAAAAGCTTTTTCCTTTCAACATTGATTCAATTTATTGCTGAAGAAATTATTTTCATCATTCCTTTTCTATTTATTATTAATAAGGTAAAAATTGAAAATAATATAATTAAGACAATACTTGCAATATTAATTTCATCAATAATTTTTGGAGCAATGCACCTTTCAACCTATGATTTTAATATTTTGCAGGCGGTTTTAATTATCTCAATAATTAGAACTGGTTTAAGTATGTCCTATGTTATTTCGAAAAATTTAAGTGTAACTTATATTATTCACATAATTTACGATTGGACTTTAATCTTCATATATATTGCCGCAGGGCAAATGATAAAATAAATAAAGCCGCGACTTTTTAGTCGTGGTTTTTTTATAAGGCTACATTTTTTTATTTTTAAGAAGACGATGAAAATGATTACATATTATAACAGTAAAATAATTAATAGAATTTTTAATAGAAAAAATATAAAAAAATAAATAAAAAAATGAAAAAAACTTTACTATTGTTTACGAATTGAATTAATTTATTTGAAAAAATATACATAAAGGAGAGTGTAAAAAATGACAGATACTTTAAATCCGTTAGTAGCAGCTCAACAAAAAGTTAAGGCTGCATGTGACAAGCTAGGTTGCGACCCAGCAGTTTATGAACTTCTAAAAGAACCTGAAAGAGTTATTGAAATTTCTATTCCAGTAAAAATGGATGACGGTTCAGTAAAAGTTTTCAAAGGTTGGAGATCAGCTCACTCATCAGCAGTTGGTCCTTCTAAGGGCGGAGTTAGATTCCATCCAAATGTAAACCTTGATGAAGTTAAAGCTCTTTCTCTTTGGATGACTTTCAAAGGTGGAGCACTTGGTCTTCCATATGGTGGAGGAAAAGGTGGTATTTGTGTAGATCCATCTGAACTATCTGATAGAGAATTAGAACAACTTTCAAGAGGTTGGATTGAATGGATCAAAGTTAACGGAGACAGACAAGATATCGGAATGTTAACTGGTAAACCAGTTGGACTTGGCGGATCTGAAGGAAGAAACGAAGCAACAGGTTTTGGTGTTGCTGTAGTAACTAGAGAAGCTGCAAAACGTGAAGGAATTGATTTCAAAAACGCTAAAATCGCAGTTCAAGGATTCGGTAATGTTGGATCTTTCACAGTTAAAAACATTGAAAGACAAGGTGGAACAGTTTACGCTTTAGCTGAATGGGACAAAAAAGAAGGAAACTATGCTCTATATAACGAAAATGGACTAGATTTCAAAAAACTTCTTGATTATAAGAACGAACACCACACTCTAATTGGTTACCCAGATGCAGAACAAATTTCTGCTGACGATTTCTGGACAAGAGAATGGGATATTTTAATTCCAGCTGCTCTTCTCCAGACATTTTAACTAACTCTGGTGGAGTTCTTGTTTCTTACTACGAATGGGTTCAAAACCAATACGGAATGTACTGGACTGAAGCTGAAGTTGAAGCAAAACAAGAAGCTGACATGATGAAAGCTATTGAAGGCGTATTCCATGTTTGTGATGAATATGATGTAGTTCCTAGAGAAGGAGTTTACATGTACGCAATCAAATCAATTGATAAAGCTATGAAACTTAGAGGATGGTATTAATTCCGACTCTTAAATAAAAGACTAAAAACCGCAGCATTTGTTGCGGTTTTTTTGTACCTATAAAAGATATAAAATTAAAAATTTAAAAAAACATAAAAATCTTAAAGGAAAATTTATTATAATAAAATATTATTTATAAAAAAATTTTTATGTATAAAGGAGGATGAGAATGAAAGAATTTAAGAAATTATTCTTTGCACTTGTATTTATTTTGTTTTTAGGAGCAAGGGTCTATGCCTATGACTTTGACACACCACTTGTTATAAATGGTGTGGATTGTGAGACAGCCTATAAGAGTGATCCAAATTATTATGGATTTATTTCCAATGATTGAACTTACGTGCCTTTAAGATTTATAAGTGAAACTTTAAATTTTAAAGTCAACTATGAAGAAACTAGCCGCAATATCAAAATCTCAGGCAATGGAAATGACGTGAAAATGAATGTAGCGAGCAAAGATTATGAGACAAGTGGCGTGAAAAAAACTATGGATGTTGCTCCAATTCTTTATAATAACCGTACTTATATACCAATTAGATATGTTGCAGAAGCCTTAATGTTGATATAAGTTGGAATCCTAATGACAAGGCTGTTTATATAGGAAATGCTCTTAAAGCTGACGGGAAAGATTTTTCTATATTTAAAAAATTAGATTTTTCACAATATGGATTTGACCTTTATGTAAAAAAAGACTTCGAGAAAAATATTTTTATTGAAGAATCACCTCAGGAAAAACTTGTGAATTTTTATGACAAAAATCTGTATAAAAAGGGAAGCATGAATGGACTTGTAGCTTCTATTGGAACAGAAAGTGAAAGGGCAATATTCCCAGCACTTAATGTCTATCATGAAGATGGAAAAGTGCTTGTTAGATATGAATTTTCTGACAGTAGTTTAAAAAAATTGGACCCAAATCTAAAGGGAAGCGACAGTGTTCTAAAATTATTCCAAGAATCTTTTGAAATTCCAAGCAAGAATATTTTTCCTAAATTTGATCTAGATAATTCTAATAAGACAAAAAATACAGAAGTAAAAACTAAAAGTGAGGAAAAAGTTGTAAATAAGGAAATAGATAAGGATTACTCTACTTTTACTTTTGGAAATCCTAAGGTCACTATAAAAATTCCTAAAGATCTTATGAAAGATTTAATTGTTGAAAAAAATAAAGGAGTTAATGGACCAGTTCTTTATATTCGCGACAAAAAAACTGCTCAAGAAGGAGACCCTACTTTTTATGGCATGATTAGATTTTATGAGCAAGTCCATGAGAAAAAGGGACAATATGTAATGTACGATGAAATGTATAAGATTATTGATTCTAAGGGATCTATAAAGACAGTTGAAGGAATTGCAAGAGATGCCCAAGTGGATTTTCGTGACAAGAAAAAAACTAAGCATTATTTGGATATAAGTAAGAGAGTTAGGGAAGAAGTAAAAGTTACAGTAGAAAAATAAAATTTTAGGCTCTATTAATGGAGCCTTTTTTGTTTCATATAATTTTTAATGTGCAAGGAAAAAAGTGGAAGCAAGGACCTCCACTTTCTATTTTTTAAAAATAATATTAAATTTTTTCTCTTGGAGAGTAAGATGTGTGAAGTAGGTCGTGAGCTCTTTCACCATAAGGCTTTCCTAGGTAAGTTTCATAAATTTCTTTTATCATTGGATTTTCGTGAGCCTTTCTGAATTTTTTGTTTTTGTCAATGTCATAAAGGGCTCTTTGTCTCTTCAAAAGAATTTCTTCGTGACCATGGTGATAAGGTTGACCGCCGCCACCAATGCAGCCACCTGGGCAAGCCATAATTTCTATGGCGTCAAAGTCGTACTTCTTGCTCTTTATGCCATCTAATAATTTTCTTGCGTTGCCAAGACCATGAGCAATGCCAACTTTTAAATTCAAGTCACCAATTTTAACTTCGGCTCCTCTTATGCCCTTTAGACCTCTTAGTTCTTCAAATTCAATTTTTTCAAGTTCATTGCCAGTTAGCCATTCGCTGGCAGTTCTTATTGCTGCTTCAATTACTCCACCAGTTGTGCCAAAAATTGTTCCTGCACCAGAAGATTCGCCCATTAACTTATCAAACTTTCCTTCTTCAAGTCCCTTAAAATCGATTCCATAAAGTTTTATCATTCTACCAAGCTCTCTGGTTGAGAGGACATAGTCAACATCTCTAATATCTTTAGTGCCAAGTTCTGATCTTGCTGCTTCAGCTTTTTTTGCTGTGCATGGCATTACTGAAACCATGACAATGTCCTTGGCAGGGATGCCTGTTTTATTTGCATAATAAGTTTTTACCATTGAACCCATCATAATTTGTGGGGACTTACAACTTGAAGGAATGTCTAACATGTCGGGATAATTCATTTCAATAAATCTAACCCAGGCAGGACAACAAGAAGTTAAAATTGGAAGAGTTTTGTTGTTTTCAATTCTATCAACCAGTTCACTTGCTTCTTCCATAACTGTTAAGTCTGCTGAAAAATCTGTGTCAAAGATTACATCAAAGCCGAGCTTTCTAAGAGCTGTCACAAGTTTACCAGTTGTAACTTCGCCAGCTTCCATGTCAAAGAGTTCTCCAATGGCAACTCTAATTGATGGAGCAACTTGAACTACTACATGTTTCTTTGGATTTTTTATTGCATTAAAAACTTTAGCCGTTGCATCAATTTCTACTATTGCACCAGTTGGGCAAACTGCCACACATTGACCACAGAAGGTACAAGAACTTTCAGCAAGAGGAATATTAAAGGCAGGGGCAACTATGGCGTCAAAGCCACGATTTAGTCCACTGAGAGTTCCTACAGTTTGAACTTCATTACACATTGTTTCGCATCTTCTACACATTACACATTTATTTGGATTTCTGTAAATAGAATTTGAAGATGCATCAACTTTGTGCTGCATTCTTTCGCCCTTGTAGGCAATTTCTCTTATGCCCATTTTTTCTGCCAAAGATTGAAGTTCACAGTTTAAATTTTTAGGACACACTAGGCAGTCTTTTGGATGATTGGAAAGGAGAAGCTCTAGGTTAATTTTTCTCGCCTCAACTGCCTTTGGAGTATCTGTCTTTACTATCATCCCTTCAGTTATTTCTTCAGAACAAGCTGTACAAAGTTTTGGCCTTCCAACAACTTCAACCATACAAATTAACACAATTTATCATAATTCACCTCTATTTAGGTTCCACAACTGCACCTACAGGACATGTCTTAAAGCAAGTTCCGCAGGCTATGCACTTGTCCTCATTGATTTCGTGCTTTTCCTTAGGATTTCCTGAAATACATTTTACAGGACATTCTCTTGCACATCTGTGACAGCCAATGCACTTATCCTTATTTATTTTGTAGGCTCTCTTAACTTCATGTCTTGCATATTTTAAGTATTCGTCAGGGAAATACTTCATAGTGGATAAAATTGGGTTAGGGGCAGTTTGACCAAGGCCACAAGCAGCCGAATTAATAATGTTGTGACATAAATCTTCGATTTTTTGTAAATCTTCCTCTGAACCCTTGTCATCTAAAAGATTTTTAAGCATTTCAAGAAGTCTTTTTGTTCCAACTCGACAAGGTGTGCACTTTCCACAAGATTCGTCTTGGGTAAATTCAAGATAGAATTTTGCAATCTCAACCATGTCGTTGTCTTCGTCCATGACAATAAGCCCACCAGAACCCATCATGGCACCAATTTCCTTTAAATTTTCATAATCTATTGGCGTGTCAATATTTTCTTTAGTAATCATTCCACCAGAAGGTCCACCAATTTGTACTGCCTTAAATTTTTTGCCATTTGGAATACCGCCGCCAATGTCGTAGACAATTTCACGAATAGTTATACCCATAGGTACTTCAACAAGTCCGACATTATTTACCTTTCCTGCTAGGGCAAAAACTTTTGTGCCTTTAGATTTTTCTGTACCCATAGAAGTAAACCAGTCAGTTCCACGCAAAATAATTTTTGGAATATTTGCATAAGTTTCTACATTATTTACAGTAGTTGGCTTGCCCATATAACCCTTTACACTAGGGAAAGGTGGTTTTCTAGTAGGCTCGCCTCTTTTGCCTTCAACAGAATGTATAAGTGCAGTTTCTTCACCACAGACAAAGGCGCCAGCTCCATATCTAATTTCAATATCAAAATCAAAGCCAGAATTAAAAATATTTTTGCCTAAAAACCCATAATCTCTAGCTTGAGAAATGGCAGTTTTTAGTCTATGAATGGCAAGGGGATATTCTGCTCTAATATAAACTATGCCATGCTTTGCACCAGTTGCGTAGCCGCCAATAGTCATAGCCTCAACAATAGAATTTGGGTCGCCTTCCAAAATACTTCTATCCATAAAGGCGCCAGGGTCGCCTTCGTCAGCATTGCAGAAAATATATTTTTCTTCTACCGGAGAATTATATGTATTTTGCCATTTTATTCCAGTTGGGAAACCTCCACCACCACGACCACGAAGTCCAGATGCTTTTATAAGATCAATTACATCTTGCGGAGTCATTTCAGTTAAAACTTTTAAAAGGGCTTGATAGCCATCGTAGGAAATATAGTCGTCAATATTTTCTGGGTCAATTTTGCCACAGTTTTTTAAAGCGACACGAGTTTGTTTTCCATAAAAACTCATTTCTTTTTGATTGTAAATCGGCTCTTTGTTTTTTGGATTTTTGTAGAGAAGTCTCTTGACGGGTCTACCATGAATAATGTGTTCAGCAACAATTTCATTTACATCATCAGGACTTACATGAGTGTAAAAAACATTGTCGGGTTCTATTTTTACAATGGGACCTTCGCCACAAAAGCCAAAACATCCAGTTATCATTGCTTCAACATCTCTGATTTTATAGTGATCAATTGCCCTGTCAAAATTTTCTTTAATTAAATCACTTCTTGCAGAGACACAACCAGTACCCTTGCAGATAAGTATTTGTAATCTTAAATTATTCATGTGACACCTCTTTTTCATATTCGAGGGTTTGACTCTTCATAGAAGCAACATTTAAGATAAAATCTTTTATAGAATCTGTTTTAAGAGAATCGCTCTTAACATTTGCACAGACATTAAATTTTATTTTAATGTTAAACTTTTCCTTTTGATTTGGATCATCTTTAAATAAAAATTTGCAGTTGCGCATACCCTTTGCACGTACAAAACTTTTTAAGTCATCAAAAACTTTTTCTATTTCTGCATATTTTTCACTTTCGTTGCCTGTTATAAAAATTTCTATAACATCATCGTCTTGCATTTCCCCAATATCTCTTAAAATAGTTTGGTGATGTCTTGATTCTTTTATAGAAAGAAGTTTTTCCAAGGAATCTATTTTTGCCATAATTACCTCCTTTATATAAAGTTTTTCTATTTACTTACCTCTTCTAATTCTTTTCTATGAGATGCAATAATTTCTTTTACATCTGCCGCTTCAACATGACCATAAATTTTGTCATTTACACGAACTACTGGACCAATGCCACAGGCACCAACACATCTAATAGAATTGACATTAAATATTCCGTCTTCACTAAGTCCATCTCCATCCACATTTAATTCATCTCTAAAGGCCTTCATAATTTCTTCTGAGCCCTTAACAAAGCAAGCTGTACCAAGACAGACGTCGACTTTAAATTTTCCCATTTTCTTTTCATTAAAGAAGGAATAAAAAGTTACTATGCCATTTATTTTACTTGCAGGAAGATTAGTGAGTCTTGCTATATAAATTTGGAGTTCCTTTGGAAGATATCCAAAAATATCTTGAGCGTAATGAAGAATACTAATAATATTGTTTTCCTTATTATCAAAAGTATCTATGTAGTCTTTTAAACTCTTTAAGAGAGCATTATCTAGGCTCATAGTTTTTAACTTCATATTTACCACCTCTTATTTAATTGTAATACAATGAAAAGGTTTTATCAAAGAAAAGGAGAAATTTCTTAAAAATATTATGATAAAAAACTAAAAATAAATGTGGATTTTAAAAATAAACAAAAAAAGGAGCCGAGGCTCCTTAAATTTATATTTTTAGATTAATTATTCAGTTGCAAAGTTATCGAAGTAGCCTTGGATTAAAACTACTGGAGTTCCTTTGTCGCCAGAACCACTTGTTAAATCACAAAGACTTCCTAATAAGTCAGTGATTCTTCTTGGTGTTGTTCCAAGAGTTTCATTAGTTCCAACTAAATCTTTATTTTTGTGAGAAATTTTTTCTTTCATTGCAGCAGTTGCATGTTCTGTATCCATGTCCTTAAGATCAGTATCTGCAATATATTTTATTTTAAGTTCGCTTGGTGTTCCAGCAAGTCCCTTAGTGTGAGCAGGAGAAACTACTGGGTCAGCAAGTTCCCAAATTTTTCCCACTGGATCTTTAAAGGCACCATCGCCGTAAATCATTACTTCGATTTCTTTATTGTATTTGTCAATTAATTTCTTTTGAACAGCATTTACAAATTCTTCGCCATCTCTAGGGAATAATTTTAATTTACTTTCAGATGCAAAGTTTGATCCAAGAAGACCAAATTCTTCATTGTATCCACTGCCATTAATAGATTCATTTAAGATATCATCAAGACCAAGAACAACTTTTGCTCCTGAGTCCTTTAGAAGTCTCTTAATAGAAAATCTTGTGTGAGTTGAACCAATAAGAACTTCATCTGTATAATTTAAAATTGTCTTAGGATCATTTGAGAAGTGGATTTCACAGTTGCCACCACAAATTTCTTTGTAAAGACTTACATAGTCAATACCTGTAAATTCGTGTTTTACAACTTCACCAAAAATTCTTCTATAATCTTTTTCTTCTAGCACATCTGTGAAAGGATTGATCTTTGCTTCATAAAGAAGGTTTGGATCCATTAGTGAGTTTCCAACTTCATCAGAAGGGTAGGAGAATAGAAAATGGATTTTCTTTCCTGATTTTGCGATTCCTCTTAATATTGTTGAAAATCTGTTACGACTTAAAATAGGAAATACAATTCCGATTTCGCCGTCATATTTTTTATTAATATCACAAGCTATGTCATCTATAGTTACATAATTATTTTGAGCTCTTGCAACAAGTGATTCTGTAACTGCTACAACATCTCTATCTTTCATAGAAATATTTTCTGATTCAAGAGCTTTTCCTAGGGAATCAACGACAATATCTACTAGATTGTCTCCACTTTTTACAATCGGTGTACGGATTCCACGTACTACTGTTCCAATGTATCTTTGCATAATTCCTCCTACATTTAAACAACATTTAAATAAATTACTTTTTTACTTCAAAATTATACACGATGTCTTTTGAAATGTAAAATATTTTTTTAAAAAAAATTCAAAAATAGAATTGCTATTTTTTAAAAATATTTAGAATAATTGAAAAAATACAGAAAATTAATAAATTTACTGTACATTTGTAACCACTTTGTAATATAATTATTAGAGATTATAGAAAGGTGTAATTATGATTAAATTTGAAAATGTATTTAAGGAATACAACAATGGTGTTACTGCACTTTCAAATGTAAGTATAGAAATACCTCGTGGTGATTTTGTATTTTTAGTTGGACCATCTGGCGCCGGAAAATCTACTATGATTAAACTTTTAATTAGAGAAGAAAAAGCTAATCGTGGAAAGATTTATATTAGCGACAATGAAATAACAAAACTATCTAAATATATGATACCCAAGTTAAGGAGAAATATTTCTGTTGTGTTCCAAGATTACAGACTATTAGAAAAAAAGACTGTTTATGAAAATGTGGCTTTTGCCCTTGAAATTCTTGGAGAGTCAAAAAAAGAAATAAATGAAAAAGTTGATTATGCTCTTGATCTTGTAAATTTAAGTGACAAGAAAAAAGCTTATCCATCTGAACTTTCTGGTGGAGAATCACAAAGAGCTTCTATAGCAAGAGCGATAGTAAATAAAGCACCCTACCTTGTATGTGATGAACCAACAGGAAATCTTGATGAGTCTACAGCTTGGGATATAATGAGTGCTTTAAAAAATATTAATGATGATGGTAAAACTGTCATAATGGCAACTCATGCAGTTAATATTGTAAATAAATTTAACAAGAGAGTTGTAACTTTAGATCAAGGACAAATTATTTCAGATATTAAAGAAGGAGGTTATTATGAAAATAATAAGACAGTTCTTTAATGTTGTGAAAGAATCTTTTTCTGGTCTTTGGAGAAATAAGACTATGTCTTTTACCTCTATTATATCCATTGCTGCAATGCTGACACTTTTTGGCGTTGTAATGCTTATGATAGTAAACTTAAATGGACTTGCTTACCAAACTGGAGAAAAGTTGGATAAAGTTGTTTTCTTCTTAAAAGACGAGGCAAGCCCTAGTGACGTCAATGATTTTATTGACGAACTTCATAGCAATAATAAGGTTAAAAAAGTTTCTTATGTTTCAAGAGATGAAGCTTTAAAGGAATTTAAAGAAAGTTTTGGAGATAATTCCAAAATACTAGAAAATATTCCTGGTGGAAACCCTCTACCAGCATCAGTTACTGTTGAAATGAAGAAATTATCTTATGGAAAAGAAATAGAAGATAAATACAAGGACCTTCCAATTGTTGAGGATCACAATTATTATTATGATTTTGTTACTCAAATGATAAAAGTTCAAAATGGAGTAAAATATGTTGGAGCAGGAATAGTTCTTATTTTAGTTCTTGTATCTGTTCTAATTATTCACAATACTATTAAGATTGCAATTTCAAATAGAAGAAAAGAAATAAATATCATGAAATATGTTGGAGCAACTAACACCTATATAAGAGGACCTTTCCTAATTAATGGAATAATCTTTGGTGTAGTTGGTGCTTTGATAGCAGGATTTATAACTATGAAACTTTATGAAATTTTATACGACAGATTAAATCCTCAACTTTATGATATTACTCATGTGGATTTGGTGTCCGCTCTTGCTATTAGGGCAGATTTATTTATAATCTTTCTTTGTATTGGAGTGGGAATAGGCTTCTTTGGAAGTTTATTTTCAACGAAGAAATTTTTGGATGTGTAGGTGAAAATTAATAATGTATAGTAAGAAAAAGATTCTTGTAATATGTCTTGCAGCACTTATGGCTGTTCCAAGTGGTACTATTGCTAAGAGTTCAAAGAGTCTGACTATTGAAAAAAATAAAAAGAAACAAGAACAAACAGAAGTAAAAAATAAAATAAAAAAGCAAAAAAGCAATATTTCAAATACTGAAAGTGAAAAAAAAGTTGTAAAAGATGAAATTGTAAATTTAGACGAAAGAATTCAAGTAACTTCTGCAAAAATTTCAACTTTAGAAGGTGAAATTAGTAGTTTAAATAAAGACATAAAAGAAAATCAAGATAAACTAGAAGAAGCTCAAGTAAATCTCAATGAAAATACAGAAGCACTTCGTATGAGACTAAGAGAAATGTATAAGAGAGGTAATGTTAATTACCTTGAAGTAATTTTAAACTCTAAGGATATAGAAGAATTACTTAGAAATAATGAAATTATTTCTTCTATAGCTAAGGCTGATAGAGAATTAATTGAATTTATTGGCGAACAAATTGAAACTATAAAGGAAACTGAAGAGAGACGAAAAAGCTCAAGCAAATTGGGATAGTTTGGATGCAGAAATAGTGAGACTTCAAAAACAAATTTCAGAACAAAAGAAGGCTGAAGAAGCTGCAGCAAGAGCAAGAAAGGCTACTAGAGTTCACAGCAATATTTCCGTATCTTCTGCACCTAGAAATGGACAAAGTTATACTTGGCCATTACCTGGTCATTATTCTATTTCTTCTCCTTATGGATATAGAGTGCACCCAATACTTGGCTATTCAAAATTCCACTCTGGAATAGATATACCAGCACCTAGCGGAACACCAATTGTTGCTGCGAAATCTGGTACAGTAATTATGTCAAAGCTAATGAGTGGTTATGGAAATGTTGTTATGATTGATCACGGAGATACAGTTACAGTTTATGCTCATTGTTCAGCACTAAATGTAAATGTTGGTGATTCTGTTAATGCTGGAGATGTCGTTGCTTTTGTAGGATCAACTGGACTATCAACTGGAGCGCACTTACATTTTGAAGTGAGAGTAAATGGATCTACTGTAAATCCATTAGGATATGTTTAATGAAAAATAATAAGTTTTTAAAAATTATAGCAGTTGTACTTCTTGTGATTACAACTGCTTTTGTTACAAGAATTATAACTGTAAGACAGGTTTTATCTTCCAATGAAAATTTTGGCAAGGTAATTATCTTAGAAAAATATTTGAGAGAAAATTATCTTTACAATAAAGATATTAAAGATGAAAATTTAGAAGCAGGTCTTTTAAAGGGTCTCGTTGCAGGTTTAGCTGATCCTTATTCACAATATCTTACATCAGATGAAATGAAAAAATTAACTGAAACTACTACGGGAAGATTTCAAGGCATTGGAGTTATAATTTCTCCCGATGAAGACGGAACTGTGACAGTAATTTCGCCAATTAAAGGATCACCAGCTGATAGAGCTGGAGTTGAATCTGGAGATAAAATTTTAAAAATCAATGGAAAAGATTTTTCTGCAGAAAAAATAAATGAAGCATCAAAGGAAATGCGTGGCGAAAAGGGAACTACTGTTAAAATTTTGCTTCTAAAAAAGAAAAATTTAAAGACAAAAGAAGTTGAGATAAAAAGAGAAGAAATTAAAATTGATTCTATTATAAAAAATAAAATTGGAGACATTGGCTACATTGGCATAACAATGTTTGATGAAGAAACTGGAAAGGACTTTGTAAAGGCTTTAAATGAACTTACAAAGGAAGGGGTAAAGGGAATAATCCTTGACATGAGAGGAAATCCTGGCGGCGTAGTTGACGCTGCAGTTGAAATAGGCGATGCGATTCTTCCAAAATCCACTTTTGTAACTTTAAAAGACAACAAGGGCGAAATAGTTCAAGATTATAAATTAGACGACAAATATAATGACATAAAAATGGTTGTACTTGTAAATGAAGGTTCTGCCTCAGCTTCAGAAATTTTATCTGGTGCCATAAGAGATCTTGATAGAGCAAAAATTATTGGAAAGACAACTTATGGAAAAGGCGTAGTGCAAAATGTAATCTCTTTACCTGAAGGCGATGGTTTAAAACTTACAACTTCAGAATATTTTACACCAAAGGGTAAATCCATTAATAAAATTGGAATAAAACCAGACATTGAAGTTGAACTTCCAGAAAATATTAAGGGAATTGGAATTGATTATATGGATACAGACACTCAACTTAAAAAGGCAATAGAAATTATAAAGGAAAAATAAAATTAGCAGCTTTCGGGCTGCTTTTTTTATAAAAATTTTATTTTTCAGGGTATAAACTTATATAAGACTGAAAAATTACAAAAGTTTGTATTTATTTTATTTTTTTTAAGATAGAAATTTGGAGGTTTTTATGATAAAAAGTATTGCACACATTGGTCTCACTGTAACAGATCTTGATAGATCCATAAAATTTTATAGAGATATTCTAGGGCTTTCTTACAAGGGCTATATGTATATGGAAGGTGAGTCCACAGATAAATTATTTAATGGCAGAGATTTAAGCGTAAAAGTTTGTTATTTAATTCCTAAGGAAGGTGATGGATACCCAGATGTGGAGTTAATAAATTTTGAAAGAGGACAAGTTAAAAAAGATAGTCCAGCTCTTTTTAAAACTTCTATTTCAGAACTTTGCTTTGAAGTAGAAGATATTGAAAAGTTTTATAATTATTTAGTAGATAGTGGTGTAAAAGTTATGTCAGAACCACAAGTTTTTGATTCAAGTAAATATGGATTTTATTATGGAGGCGACAACCGGATTTGAACCGGTGATAAGGGTGTTGCAGACCCGTGCCTTACCACTTGGCTATGTCGCCATAACAACATTAGTATAGCAAAGATTTAAAAAAATTACAAGATAAAATTTACATTATATATATTTATGTAAATTTTTTTTGAAATAAATTATAAATGTCTTTGAATAATCTTTTCTCTAAGCTATGATTAAGTTAAGAAATATTTATAGGGGGATAAAATGAAATTACTTATATTAGTTGACAATAAAAATGCCATTGCAAAGGATGGAGAACAAATTTTATTTGTAGATAATGATTTAGAAATGTTTAAAGAATACACTACAAATAATATTATTGTAATGGGTAGACACACCCTGGATGCTATTGGAAGACAACTTCCCAATAGAATTTCTGTTGTTTTTACAAGATCAAATAGAGAAGATAAAAAAGATTTATTTTATGTTGATTCAATAGAAAAACTTGAAAATATTATGAAAAAGTATCCAGACAAGGAAGTTTTTGTAATTGGTGGAGCAGAAATAGTAAAACTTTTGTGGGATAGGATTGATGAGCTTATTGTGACAAGAGTGGACACTGTAGTTGAAGGTGCAGATACTTTCATTCCAGACTTTAAGGATTTTAAATTGCTAGATAAATCTGAAATTTTTGATCCAAATTACAGGGTTTATCACGAAAAATGGAAGAGAAAAAAATGAAAATTTTACTTGTTGAAGATGAAGAAAAACTTTTGGAAACTATAAAAGAAGGCTTAGTTCACTGTGGTTATGCTGTTGACACAGCCCTTGATGGTGAAGAAGGATCTTTTATGGCATTTACAAATGATTATGACCTCATTATTTTAGATATAAATTTGCCCAAAAAAGACGGATTTGAAATTTTAAAAGAAGTTAGAGCTAGGGATAGGGAAGTAAATATTATTATGCTTACTGCCCTTTCTGATATTGATGATAGAGTTCGTGGCTTTGATTTAGGTGCCAATGATTATGTCTTAAAGCCCTTTCACTTTGAGGAATTAAAGGCGAGAATTAGGTCTCTTCTTAGAAGAAAAACTACAATAAAAGATGCAGTGATAGAAACAAAGGGCATAAGTTTTGACACAAGGAAGAGAACTTTTAAAATTGATGGAGAAAATTTAAGACTTACAGCTAAGGAAGCCGGCATCTTGGAATATTTATTTTTCAATTTGGGAAGATATGTCACAACAGAAGAATTAATGGAACATGTTTGGAATGATGAAGTAGATATATTTTCCAATGTTGTTAGAGTTCACATGTCTGCCCTTAGAAAAAAATTAAAGGCAAAATTAGGAAAAAATATTATAAGAAATGAAATAGGAAAGGGCTATATTATTGATGAAGAAAATTAAAGATATTAAGAATACTCTGGTTTTCAAGCTGATTTTTTCCATAATTTTAATTTTTATAATTATGACTGCTACATCTAATTACATTATTGGCAAGTATCAAGAAAAAAGAATTTTAGATATTGGCGAAAAAATTGTCCAGGAAGAAGGGAAAAAGGGCGACGATTATTTCATAGTCCTTGAAGATTCTAAATTAAAATCTACAAAAGAGATAAAAAACTTTTCTTTTATAGTTATTTCCTCAACAATTGCTCTTGGATCTCTTGGTTATTATGTCTTAGTTTCAAGACTTTTAAGACCACTAAAAAAATTAAAGGAAAGAGTTCAAAAAATTGATGTAGATAATATAAAGAGTGAAGAAAATATTTATATGCCAGGGGAGTCTCAGGAAATTGAGGAACTTTCTCTTGCCTTTGAAAAGTCCCTTGATAAAATTTATTCAAGCTATGCAAGGGAAAAATCTCTTTCATCGGCAATTGCCCATGAGTTAAACACACCAATTTCCATAATGAAGTCCTCTCTTGAAATTTATCTAATGAAAAATAAAATTTCTGATGGAGAGTTAAAAGATTTAATAGATAATTTTGACGAAAATATTGATAGGATTTCAAAAATTATTGAATCACTTTTATTTTTAAATCGCAGGGAAAATGCAGTTTTAAGAAATTTTAACATAAAAGATTTAGTTGAAGAAGTTGCCTTTGACTTGGAGGATAGGGCAGAAGAAAAAAATGTTAAGATTATTTCTAATGTGGAAAATAAAATAATTTATTCTAATGACATTTTGTTAGAGAGAGTTCTTTTTAATCTTGGTAAAAATGGAATACTTTATAACATTGAGGGCGGAAGTCTTAATTTTTATTTTAAAGAGAATGAAAAAAATTATTTTATTGAAGTAAGAGATACTGGCATTGGCATAAGTGATGAAGATAAAGATAAAGTTTTTGATTTATTTTATAGAGTTGATGGATCCAGAAATCGAAAAAGTGGAGGCTACGGAATTGGCTTAAATCTCGTAAAAAATATTATGGAAAAATTAAGAGGAGATATAAAAATTTTAGACAATATAAATGAAAAGGGCGAAATTATAGGAACCATATTTGAAATAATTTTGCCAAAAATAAAAGAGACCCAATGAGGTCTCTATTTTAGTTTATTTCATTTATAAATTTCTTTGAATTTATTGGAAAAATTCTAAAAAAAGGATGGGATTTTATATCTTTTATTTTAATGGGACCAAAAATCCTCGAATCCACAGATCCTCCAGGACTTCTGTTATCGCCAAGGACAAATAATTCATCCTCTTTTATTTCAAAATCCCTTCTTGGTGATAGGGTGTAGGGTTTTTCCTTAAAATATTTTTCCTCTAAAATTTTTCCGTCAATATAAATTGAGCCATCATAAATTTCAATCTTTTCTCCAGGAAGTCCAACAATTCTTTTAATTAGCATTTTATTTTCAGAAGAAGATTTAAAGACAACAATGTCTCCTCTCTTAAAATCTTTTTTGAATCTGTAAAGGGATGAGGACAAAATTATGTCATTGGGTTTTACAGTTGGATACATTGAAGTTTGCTGAACTCTAACTATATTAAAGAGAAAAGTTCTTATTACAAGGGCAAGTATGACTGCAATAATTATAATTTTTATGTAAGATAAATCTTTTTTCATTATTACCTCCTTTTTTATTATAGCATTAAGGACAATTTGTTAAAATGGGATTTTTTCGTGTTATAATGTTTTTGGTGAAAATATGATTATTTTAAGAAATATTAAAGTTCCCTACGACAAGGACGAAAAGTTTTTGCGA
>QWCE01001931.1_pt1 | contig 37169 bp, 37 predicted proteins | sample 1972531 | NCBI WGS metagenome assembly QWCE01 (sample SAMN09866716, study PRJNA288562) | Human gut metagenome isolate term4_stool, whole genome shotgun sequencing... | reverse complement strand
CGATCCACCGACGGAGAAGAATAGTGCCAGACACATCCACAGGATGATATGTCTCACTCGTTTTCCCCCATTATTCCGCTTCATCTTAGATACTATACTTATGAGATAGGTACACGGCGCACGAGCGCCACTCTTCGGTAATGGCACAAAGGTAATGAATTGCCCCCTTTCCGCCACAATTCTATTACCGGTAATAGATCGAAGCGAGAAGACACCGGCGAATATTAGTACCTTTGTGTAGGGATCCACAGGAGTTCTTTTACTTCGATACCAATTCAACTCAATAGACAAACCATGGGACGTTCTTCACGACTGATCTTAGCTACTCTCGCCCTCATCCTGAGCCTTTCCACCCAGGCTCAGACGGTCACACGATGCGAGCCAACAGGTCCATCCACGATCACCATCACGATGGATAACGGGCAGACGAGAGTACTCGACTTCTACAGCGATCATATCGTCAGGATCTATCAGGATCCCAAGGGCAGACCCCTGCAGGAGCCTGTCTCGGAGCCTCCGGCAGTGATCTTAGCCAATCGTCCGAGGAGCGCCACTCCATTTAGGATCTCCACGGCGACAGACCGGTCGGGTAATCCTGTGATCTACACCGATGCGATCTCCATAACCACCGAGCTGAGTACAGGTCTCATGAGTGTGACCGACCTTCGGAGTGGAAAGAGCGTCGTGAGGGAGATGAGAGCACCGGTATTTAAGGAAGCATCTAGCACAATCTTCCTCTCCATAGGAGAGCACGAATACTTCTATGGGGGAGGCGTGCAAAATGGTCGATTCTCTCACCGTGGACAGTCTATTGCCATTGAGAACACCAATAACTGGGTTGATGGAGGAGTGGCTTCCCCTACTCCTTTCTACTGGAGTACAGCCGGCTATGGGATCCTGGCATACACCTTCCGCCCCGGGAGGTACGACTTTGGCGAGGAGATGAAGGATCAGGTTGCCCTACGGCACAGCCAGGACTACCTGGACTTCTTCCTGATGGTGAGCGACACGCCTGATAAGCTTATCTCAGACTACTACACCCTGACAGGGAGACCGGCATTGGTGCCTAAGTTTGGCTACCTCGAGGGTCATCTCAATGCCTACAACCGCGACTACTGGCTGGAGACATCAGAGCCGGGTAAGGGGATCCTTATGGAGGATGGGAAGCACTACGTAGAGAGCCAGAAGGATAATGGCGGTATCAAGGAGTCGCTCAATGGGGAGCAGGACAACTACCTCTTCTCCGCCCGTGCGGTGATTGACCGCTATGCCCGGCACGATATGCCGCTCGGATGGGTTCTGCCCAACGATGGCTACGGAGCCGGCTATGGCCAGGAGGACTCACTGGACGGAAACATTGAGAACCTCAGACAGTATGGCGCATACGCTCACAAGCATGGTGTAGAGATCGGACTCTGGACTCAGAGCGACCTCCATCCGGTCGAGGGCATAGAGCCACTACTGCAGAGGGACCTTAATAAAGAGGTAGGGACTGCAGGCGTAAGAGTACTAAAGACCGATGTGGCATGGGTAGGAGCAGGCTACTCCTTTGGTCTCAATGGGATTGCCGATGCAGCCGAGATCATGATCCGTAAGGGCAGAGGAGCTCGCCCATTCATCATCACACTGGACGGATGGGCAGGGACACAGCGCTACGGCACGGTCTGGTCGGGTGATCAGACCGGTGGCGACTGGGAGTATATACGCTTCCACATACCGACCTACATCGGCAGCGGTCTCTCGGGGATGCCCTTCATCAGCTCCGATATGGACGGGATCTTCGGCGGAGGCAACCTCCCGGTGAATATCCGCGACTACCAGTGGAAGGCTTTCACGCCCATCCAGCTCAATATGGACGGCTGGGGAACCAACCCCAAGTACCCCATGGCACTGGGAGAGCCGGCCACCTCGATCAACCGATCTTACCTGAAGCTCAAGTCTGCCCTGCTGCCGTACATGTACAGCTGTGCCTACGAGACGCTGGAGGGTACACCACTGATGCGTCCGATGTTTTACGAGGAAGCATCACCATATACCCTTGGGAGTGCAACGAAGTACCAGTTCCTCCTCGGTCCGAGCCTCCTCATTGCACCTATATATAAGGAGACAGCTACCGACAAGGACGGGAATGACCTCCGCCACGGCATCTATCTGCCGATCGGTCTCTGGTACGACCTCTTCACAGGGGAGCCCTATGAGGGCGGACGGGTCATTAATTGCTTCGACGCTCCGCTCTGGAAGCTCCCGGTCTTCGTCAAGGCCGGTGCCATACTCCCATACACCCGTCCATTCAATCAGATAAGCGAGATCCCTAAGGACTTCCGAGGCTATGCGCTCTATGGAGGAGCAGACGGCTCTTTCGTAGAGTACGATGACGATGGTCGCACAGTAGCCTATATGGAGGGAGCCTCTGTCCGCACGCCATTGTCACTTAAGATAAGTGGGGACCGACTTACGTTCGACATTGGTTGCACGGAAGGGAGCTATGACGGCTTCGAGCCCTACAAGGCGACTGAGATCAGGCTGAATGCCTCACAGAAGCCCTCTGCCATATCCGTCTCTGTGAGTGGTCGACCGGTACTCCTGCGAGAGGTGACCGATCGTGAGGATTACGAGGAAGCCAAGGGAGGGGTATTCCTCTACGAAGAGTCTCCGGAGCTCAATCGCTACAGCACAAAGGGATCCGAGGCTGCTCAGATCAGCATCAAGGGGAATCCGATCCTGCTGGTCAAGCTGGGTAAGGTTGACACCTCCTCTGAGTCGATTCGGATGACGGTCGACGGCTACGCACTCACTCAGCCCAACCACTTATACCGCCATACCGGTCTGCTGCAGGCACCCACACCCTCTCCAAACGAGAGCGAGGTAGAGGCATATGCCCTTACCCCTCACTGGAGCGCAGTGGATGGAGCAGACTTCTACGAGATAGAGCTGGGTTCGATGCTTTACTCCACGATCCTGGGAGAGCACTTCACTCTCGAGGAGCTGGAGCCGGAGACAGAGTACACCCTGCGACTGAGGGCTGTCAATAGCGACGGTGCATCAGACTGGTCACTGCTGACACTCCGTACGGCCAAGGATCCCTACGAGAATGCGATCAGGGACATCACCGCCACCACTTCCGTCCCCAATCAGCGTCTCGACTCTCTGGAGTACTACCCGAGACCCGATGCCGGCAATGGCACACTCCTCGAGGGAACCATCGCCTACTCGGAGGACCGGAAGAGCTGGTCGGAGGAGCAGCCCTTCAGCTGGACCCGCGATGGGTCGATGAAGACCTTCACCTTCGCTGATAAGCCACAGGCTCGCTACCTCCGTCTCCACATCACGAAGGGTGTGGGCAAGTATGGATCCGGTCAGGAAATGTACATCTACAAGGTGCCGGGAAGCACGCTGCAGCTGCAGGGCGACATCAATCGCGATGGAAGGATCGACGAGAACGACTTCACTTCCTACATGAATTATGTGGGTCTGAGAGCGAAGGATGCCGACTTTGGGTACATCTCCATCGGGGATATCAATAAGAATGGTCTCATCGATGCCTACGACATCTCCACAGTGGGGACGGTCCTCGACGGCGGGGTCTACCCGAAAAGCAAGGTGGTGAGCGGGCGCGTGACACTCTCGACAGATAAGACCACCTTTGCCGAGGGTGAGGAGATCAAGATCCTCGTCTCCGGTAGTAAGCTGAAGCAGGTCAATGCGCTTAGCCTTGCCCTACCCTATGATGCGACGCTTGTCCGCTATGTCGGCATGCGACTCATCGGGATGAAGGATCTGGTCAATCTCTCCTACGACCGACTCCACAGCGATGGATCTAAGGAGTTCCTCCCCACCTTTGTCAATAGAGGGAATAACTTCCTCCTCGAGGATGGCGAACTCTTTGAGATCACCTTCTGCGCCCTTAAGGCCGGTAACTGGACACCAAAGGCAGTGGATGGCCTGCTCGTGGACCGGAATCTCAATAGCATTGATGCGCTATCTGACGCGGAGTGACAGAGAAGATACTACAATACTGCTGGAGCAATCGTCTCTTCGATGACCTCACCGTCCGAGGGCAGAGGGTCGACGTGGAGAGTGTCGGAGTGCAAAACAGCTCCGATGGGCCAGACTTCTCTATGGCACGCATACGTCTGGGCGACATCCTCTGGGTGGGAAGTGTGGAGCTGCACCTACGTGCCTCCGACTGGTACGCTCACGGTCACGACACAGACCCACGCTATACCGACCTCATACTCCACGTCGTGATGGAGGATGACCGAGAGGTGCACGACCTGAGAGGTGAGACAGTGCCCTGCGGGGTGCTGCGACTCAGTAAGGAGGCGGTGGAGCGAGTAACCGACCTGGAGGTGAGCCGGCGATCCCTCAGATGCACACCGGAGATCACCGAGATAAGCATAGATGAGATCAGGAGCTGCTTCCGCCCGCTCATCCATGAGCGGATGCATAATAGAGTAGAGCGAATGGCGGCAGGACCGGTCGACGAAGGCGGAGTCAATGCTTTCCTCTTCCGCTCCATCATGCGCTACCTCGGCTGCCACCGCAACAACGATCCCATGGAGGAGACTGCCCGAAGCATCCCCTACAGAGCCCTCAAGCGCCACGCCTCCGATCCGATGGCCTTGGAGGCAATACTGTTAGGACAGGCAGGACTTCTTCAGACGACCGCACCCCGCGACGAGTACGAGGCACAGCTGACGGAGGAGTATCTCTTCTACCGCTCTGCCTTTGACCTCACACCGATCGGGGAGGGGAAGTTTCGCAAGCTAAGGCTGCGACCGGCCGCCTACCCGACCCGGATGCTTTCCGTAGCAGCTCAGATCTTCCACCACGAGGACGAGCTAATGGGTGCCATCACTACGAGAGACTGGGAGAGGCTGGATCAGTTGCTACGGGTGGAGCTATCCCCTTACTGGCAGACCCACCTCGACTTCGGGCAGGCGTCGACCCGAAGGCTCAGGGCGATAGGCGACAACCTGATCCAGATCCTGATGATAAATGCCGTCATCCCCACCGTTTATTACTATGCGGAGTGGAGCGGCTCACATGCGGGGAAGGAGGCGGCACTGGATCGTCTGCGAGAGCTCCCTCCCGAGCGAAACAGCTATATCGACCTCTTCCGTCAGTACGGGATCACAGCCACCAACGCCCTCGATACTCAGTGTATGCTTGAGCTCTACACCAACCACTGCATCCCCTACCACTGTCTTAGCTGTCCGATGGCGGTCCGGCTCTTCGAGCTACTTCGCAACTTACCCCAGAGCAACTGACCGGCATAACCTGAAATACAAAAAGCGACCCCACCGCATCTGCAGTTGGGTCGCTTCGTCAGTTGTCCTATAAGGACTAAAAGCACCACCATAAGGTGGTATATCTCAAATGGTTAACAACGAACAATATCAGATTGTTGCCGATTTGTTGCCGTTTCCCGATTTCTATGATCTAAAAGTAGGTTCACTTCCAACGCTCTGACAAAGTTAGCAATTTTTCGGATACTTCAAAACAATTTGATTTTCAGATATTTGCGATTGTTTTAAGATTCGACCTTAAGTGCAACAACATTGCCCTATAATATAGGGCAATGTTGCTGCACACTTGTAGATTGATATGTATATATATCAAACAAAATGTTCTTGTTCTTGGCAAGAAAAGAAGAAAGCACCCCCTGCTCATTTTTTCTTTTCTTGCACCAAATTCCTCTTGCCACTTTAGCGGACGCACATCGACTTTACTTCGTAAGTCCGTGTGCAGACTGCTTACCCACCCGAAAGCAAGAAAAGAAGAAAGCGCAAGTGGGTAAAGCCCCATCGCACCTTTTTCTTTTCTTGCACCTTTTGAACATTAGGGAAAGAAAGGGATGTCTCACAAAATGGTCGATAAAAGAAACGACTGTGCGATAACTGAAGAGGTTCCTATTCTCAAGATAATTCACCAACTTTGCAGTGTCTCACCATCTAATTGAGTTAATGAAACTATGATCATAGGTTATGCTAGGGTTTCCTCAAAAGAACAACGGCTGGACTTACAAATTGACGCACTAAAGCAACAACAGTGCGACTTGATTTTCTCAGAGAAGATGTCTTCCGGTCGTGAACGCCCAGAGTTGGCGAATGCCTTAACTCATTTGAGGGCGGGCGATACTCTTGTCGTCTGGAGATTAGATAGAGTGGGACGCTCACTGAAAGAATTGGTCAATATCGTCTCTAGTTTACACGACAAAAAAGTTCACTTCAAATCTCTTTCTGATGGCATCGATACCACCACGCCAACGGGAAGGCTCCAATTTGGGCTTTTAGCGTCCCTCTCACAGTATGAAAAGGAACTTGTAAGGGAAAGAACCATAGCAGGCCTAAATGCCTCTAGAAAGCGAGGAAAACGAGGAGGACGACCAAGAGGTCTTTCAAAAGAGGCAAAGAAGAAAGCTACACTTATCGGAAAACTATATGCAGACAAGAGCATCACTATAGACGATATATGCAGGGTGGCACAGGTAAGCAAGGCTACTTGCTACAGGTACCTCAAACACATTGGAGCGAAAACAAACAGACAATAACTACACTCACTAAATCCAAATGATATGAAGCAGCTAATTTTGAGGGATGACCAAACAAAGAAAGCCGAGTTCATAAGAAGCAATCCATATGCTGATCTCTCTACATTGGAGAGTTACGAAATAAAAGACTTGGCGGTCTATTGGGCTTTCTACTCTGGGAAAATTGAAGGCAATACATATAGCTATGTAGAAACAGAATGCCTTCTCAAGGATGACATTACGCCTCCTAAAACCTATGAAGAGGCTACTATGCTCAAAAACTTATACAACACTTTTATCACGTGCGTAGAACAGATCAAAAAAGGTGGTGAACTTAAGCTGAACCCGTTTTCCGTAAAAGGGTTACACGCAATGCTTACAAACAATCTTTTGCCTATCTCCCAGAGAGGCGTTTTGAGATCACACCCCGTTCGAATAACTGGCACAGACTATATTCCACCAACAGAGTCTACGCTGATTGAACACGAATTCACGGAGATTTTAAAAGAGCAAGCAGAATATGAAGACCCTATTGCTCGCTCTATGTTTCTTCACTGTAACCTTGCTCGGTTGCAACCTTTCTCAGACGGCAATAAGAGGATGTCAAGGCTTGCTGAAAGCATTACACTAATGAATGCTAATATTATTCCTGTGCGTTCGAATAAGTCTGCTGACTTTATTCGATACCGCGATGCTATAGTCGCCTTTTACGAGAAAGAAGATTACGATCCGTACATTGATTACGCTTTGGACATGCAACTGCAAAGAATTAATGAAGTTGCACCTCAGAAGTACCAATACTGCGAGGACAACAACAGAGGTTTAAGACGATAGAACAGACTAAATCCAGCACAAAACGTCCCGGCTTGGGTTTAACCCAAGCCGGGATGTTTCACTAAAAACACCAGAATAGCTTTAACAGTGTCCTATACTATTTATTACTATTGGGGGTTTCGTATTTGACAGTTTGAAGGAAGAGATCCCCAGAACTCTTAATTACAGACGTCTCTTCTCGTAGTTTCTTCCCATCGGCAAGCTCCTCAAACTTAAATGTAACAGTTACCTCTTTGGCGTGTTGCAAAGGTTGTATGCTGAAACCTGAAACGAGTCGTTTACCGACTACCTTAACGGCATACGTCTTTGTCTTCTCGACCTTGACGTTTCGGACAGCCCAACCAATTGCATTACTTTCTCCATCAACAATTATTGGTTCGTCCGATTTTGCCTCAAAGGACAAGTCTACGGGAAAGGTTGTGGTAATCGTATACCTGTGGATATACTCCACCTTCTTATCCTGATGGTTATCCGGGGAAAGGCTATCTTCCTTGCAAGAAAATAGGCAAACTGACAAAAGAATGGTCAGGATGTAAACTAATGATTTTGTTCTGTCCATATCGCTAGCTGTTTGAGTGATGATTACGATACAATAGTAGCGAAAATAGTTAGAAGTGGCAATGAATAGCACAATACATTTATCACCTTTGAGCAATAGAGGTAAAACAGCCGAAAGGCATAAAGGTCTAAAGCACGTTACTGCTAAGAGCGATCAATGTACAAAGAGAACACTTTTCCTTAACACACTTATTGCAGGATTGTACCATTGGAGAAATCAAGAAAAAGTACATCTTATTGCACATCCATTACTGTCAAATAGCCAATCTAATAAAGAGGACACAATGTGCCAATAAGCTTTGGCACATTGACTACCAAACTTCTCTATTACAACCTCAACGCGAAACACTAAGGTAATAAAGGAGCATATAACGTATATGCAGATTGGTAATGATATTCATATTCACCCCAAAGCCACGGGCCCGATATGCGCCACATTATCCTCACGACCATATGGCGATAAAGACCGCACGGACAGAAGACACCAATGGCAACATAAACCACTGATACAAAAGCCATAAGGCAGATTATTTCGCTGGGAATTTCTTTCCCTTTCGTTACCTTTGTGGAGGTCTCAGATGCGTAGTGCAAGTAGTGTTTTTGTGTACACAAAAACTACTTGCCCGCTCTGACGATCGGGAATAACGTAACCTCGCAACTCGGTTATCTCAATGTCAAATCAGCAGAAAACAGCAGGGAAAAAGAAGCAAATCCACCTACGAGTGACGGAAGATGAGCTTCACGCAATCAGAGAAAAGGCAAGGAATTACACCTCGTTGTCTGCTCTTATGATTGACGCTGCCAAAGAGTTCAACACAAAGAAGGGAAGAAACAAGATAGATTTGATGATAGAGCTGTCATCCTGCCTATCAAAGTTTGAAGTAGAAACCGCTCGAAGAGGTAACAATCTGAACCAAATAGCACACGCTTTAAACCTGTATCAATATGAACAAATAGCATTACCACCATTTGAACTAGTGGGCAGAGAGATCAAAGAGACGCTAAAGCTGAGTAAAGATATTCTTCGTGAGTTACGAGCTATCAGTGAAACGTGGAGGTTATAAGTGCATATCCAACCTTTCATATTTGTGGTAACAACAGCCAAACAACAATAATATGGAAGTGACCTTTTTGTCTTCTACTGGTAGCTTTGCCGGGGTATCCTATAATCTATCTAAGGTGTACAAAAATGCAGCCGAGGTGATGGAGGCATCCCACTTTGATGGATTAAGACACGTGTCCAATCCTACTATCAAGGACTACACAGATTACCTAAAGCTCTGGACAGACAAAAACACACGTATCAAAAACTCTCAATTGCACGTTGCTATTTCTTGCAAGGGGAAAGAAAGAAGCAAGGAGGAACTACTGGCAGTCGCCAAGGAATGGATGAAAGAAATGGGTTACGAAGACAACCCAACCCTATACATCTTCCACCACGATACGAATAATAATCACATTCATATAATCACCTCAAGGGTTGATAAATACGGCAAAAAGGTCAATGATAGCAACGAACGATGGAGAGGTAGAGACACTCTGAAAAGGATAGAGGGCATAAGCGAAAGCAGAGACAAGCTAATTGCTCCAGTAAGAGAGGCATTAGGCTACCTCTACACCACCAAGCACCAATTCACTCTTATCTTAGAGCGACAGAATTACAAGGTAGAGGAGAAAGAAAACGGAGATCTTGAAGTAAAGAAATATGGGAAACCTATAGCAACCATCTCTGCAAGCGAGATTGAATCAGCACTCAAAAAGAATAGGGAAAAAGGGTATGATAGCAGCCGGCAGAAGCAAATCAAAGCCTTACTATATAAATACAAGGATAGGATGAACCTTGATGAGCTTCAAGATATGATGAAGCGCAATTTCGGACTGGAAATGGTATTCTTTGGTCAGAAAGACAAGCCGTATGGTTACGCTATTATTGACCACAAAGAGAAGGCAGTGTATAAGGGCGGAGGTATTATGTCTATCAAAGAACTAATGAGTAAGGGTGCCGAGAAAGAGAAGGCAGACAAATACACTCGTGGCTGCTCTATACTTGAACTACTACTTGAGAAGTATACCATTAGCCAGCCTATTTATGCAGAGCTTAAGAGATATGGTTACGCCATAAAGGACGGACACCTGAGCCACTATGGTAAGGATATCGGACGATTGCCAGAGTCCATTATTGGCACACTGAAACACCTACATAATGTAGAAAGAGCAAAACTGATACACACAGACGACCCCAAGATTATCGAAGCTATAGCTAGACACTATAACATTTCACCCGAAGAGTTTTCACCATCAGAGGGAGTGGCTTATCACAGCAACAAAGGTTATCGCTCTCTACAGGAGTTATACGACAGAGGAAGACAACAAGGCGAATTATACGCTTTTCTCAAACTCAATAACGCTTATCTATTCTATGATAGCGGAAGAGCGTATGTTATTGACAACGACTCAGGGTGCATATCTCAGGTTAACGACACACATCCAGAAAGGGAAATGATAATAGACACGGAGAGGAAAGAGTATATAGACGAAGTGGAAGTTACAGCAGAAGAACTCATAGATATCTTCTCTGCCTCAGAGGGGCAGAGCGGAGGAGTAGACAACACCCCCAAAAAAAGAAGACGTTAAAAAAGCCCGCTTCGCTATTACGAAGCGGACTTCACCGAGCATCAAACAGGACTTACCAACTCCGAATGATATCCTCAGCAATGGTTTTTTTAGAGATCGTGGAGTAATAGATTTCCGGTGCTAAGAGCCGGGGCAAATCCTTAAAGGACAAGGCATAGACATCATAAACAAGTGTTGAGAGCTGAAAAGCTATTGACTGTAAGCTGTATACTACGTGAGTTGTAATAGTTAGGCGCTCATATGCATTCAGCAACACCTTCTTATTCAATGTCAGCGAGGAGACATAGCTGTATAACTCCATAACCTCCTTCGAAACACGCTTTATCTGTGCTGTTCCAACTGCCGTGGTAACAGCACCTTGCGGATTTTGAGCAATAGCCCTTTTCAACTGATCACACAGACTCCAGATTTGCTTAGTGTAGCCATACGCTTTCTTCACATCGTGCGCATTCTCCACGAAAGCAGACACATTCGACAGATAATCATACGTCTTCTTCTGTATATTCTTTATGTTCGACAGCTCAGCATTGATCAATGCTTGTGCAGCAACAATTCTATTCTGATTTCTATCAATTTTCTTCAGCTGTCCATTTTCCAAGGCTGAAGAGGTACCCACAGCAGCAGCTACCACAGGATCTGCTGTTAGTTGTCCCCAGCTGCTAAGTACGGGCAGGGTGAGCAGAACAAACAGGAAGGTTCTAATTACAACAGTTTTCATCTTGCTATGATACATTTGTTAGGGGTTGAGGGTTCTAATTGAAGAATTTCGTTCCAATCTTTAACCTCACTCTGAGGTTTAATGATGGTGACTGCTCCGGGGGAGAATTGCTGGTTCGCTTTCCTGAGAACAGAATCCAGACAGACCTCCTGATTAGCCAATTCAAGGTCTTTTCCCCCGATTATGACCTTCACTTTGTCTTCTCTTACATTCGGAACTATCGTTAGAGGTTGATTGGTCACTAGCGCGTATGCTCTCATATCATATATCCTACCATATAGATCATTGTCAAACAGTAGATTTCGTTGAGCCAAATCATAGTATTCGATCAGCGAACTAAATTGCTTGTCAGAGAAAGCTCCGCCAAAGGACACAAATACCGAGGAGAATAAATCTATCTGATTACGGTGTAGCTGATAATACGAAATCGCATCAAATGAACTCTCCGCTATATAGAGGTTTCTAGCTTCCAGAGGCGTCCTAGTAAAATCGGCTATCCACATACCATTAGTAGAGTCGGAGCCGGAGGCTTTAGACTTAAAACCTCCGATACCACGTATCTCATAGCCGATAACTTTGTCGTCACCGGGTTTCGTATATGGGAAGCCTATGTTGATATACTTTGATGCCGACTTACCATCTCTAATTATATCGATGTGATCCGCAAAGGCTGTACTGCTATACCTGTCAATTCCTCTTGACTCCAAGATCCGATCCCTGTAATACGAATTGTCAATCTTTATCCATCGTTCTTGCTCAAAAGGACGTTGTTTATAAATCTGCTTATTGGTTACCTGTGATTCTGACACGTACTCATGATTGGCGAATTGGTGTAGAACCTTATTGAGCTTGTCCACCTCGTTATACCCGAGCACATTGAATTTATCAATATTGTCTCTCACAAAAGTAATCACATCACCCCCTTTTGTGGCCCCCCTCCTCCAATAGCCTTGTGTTGAAGGGGTCTCAGGGTTCTTGACATAGATACGGTCAACCTCTGCGCCATCTGCACGCAGCACAAAGGAAGGTTGCTTAAGACCTTTCGACTTATCAAGAGTGTAGCCAAGATAATTGGCTACATCTATCACAGTAACTCGATCCTTAAGCTCTCTGAAGGACAGATTAGCCATACACTCACCTATGAATCGAAATCTGCTGATCTTCTCTTAAGCCTTCCTTCAAGGCATTAGATGCTGACTCACTCTTGGACATTTCACCATCTCTAGACGACTTCAAGTAATCCTTGTAAAAACCTTCGATATCGTATTTATCCAAGAAAGAGTCTCTTTCCAAATTAACGCCTCCTCTATCCCAAATATCATTCACTCCTTGCGCTCCGTGCATTTGCACGTATGCTATCTTTTCCTCATCGGGACTGTTAGGTGTAGGCACTGATTTAAACTCTCGTTCTGCTTTCATTTCCTTAAAACCCATTCTCACACCATCTTTGGCATTCAAATCGAGCTGTGCAACAAAATACAGCTTAGAGTTTTCATCATAGCCACTTACTTTCTGCCCTTCTCTAAGTGCAGAAAGTTCTTTCGGGGACAGTTGAACGCCATTGACCCTATTCGGCAATCTCACTTCGTGTGCCGGTATAGAGCGAAGGCGACGAGTATCGTTGTCTAAGAAATAGAACTTTTCAACTTTACGCCCATTCTCGGAAACCGTCTTTCGAATTGTCTGATGCTGATTGAGACGCTCTGCCTCGTCTTTGGAAAACTGCTTGTCCTTCAAAATATGGTCAAGCGCACGAGACTTGTTCAGTGCATACATTAGTGCAACCCCTATAATAGGCGTGAGTACGAATGCAGCAGCAAGAAGTAAGGCAACTTTCTGTGACCGCATAGATACGAACAAGCGGTTACCTTTAATAGGCTGATAGGTAATATTGTTATTGTCCATAAATCGTCTTGCTTGCGCTGTATCTTCAAGGGTATACCCCTCTTTAAGCCGAGCAACCCCTTTCACTTTGAGCTTACCAGAAGGAAGAACTGCGTACTCTGTATACGCATCGTCTAGTTCCCGTCTATTCTGCTCTGTATCGTCTTTGTATATGACGACAGGCAAACGACTTGCTAATCCTTCGTGTACAGCCTTCTCATCCGCTATATCGACCGAGAGATTATCTTTGACACTCATCACCGCATCCAACTTATCATTGTAGGAAATATATAGCGGAAGATTAAAGCCATACTTTTCTGACACATACTTTCGAACTGTGTCTCTGATACTATCTTCACACTTCATCTTTTGCTCTATAAGACTTTTCTCCTCTTCCGGAACAGATGTAAGCTCTAAATCTCTAAGCGTATCAGAGCGCAAGGAAATAGCTCTCAAAGCGGACTCCGGGAGCGTCAAATGATTTTCATCTAAAAATGACGGATTCATATTCCGCTCGTGTGCATACAGTTCAGCGTAAGGAACGATCTCCGATTTCTCCATGACTTCTTCCTGTTCGACAATCTTCTTTTCTTGTTTATCAATATGGTCTATAATCATATTACTGGCTCTGACGGCATCCGACAGGACCGTTTGAAGATAGTCGGGCTCAGCCTTGAGAGCAGAGAGCCAAGACTTAAGATAGACAGCATTATCATCTAGTAAGGTCTTTGGTAGGCCGTACTGAGTACCGGTTAAAGCAGAGCCAAGTTCTGCGACAAGCTCCTCGCGAGCATAGTCAGGAGAGCCGAACTTATTCTCAATATTACGAGCCAACAAGTCGGGATGACCAGTAGAGTGGGTCATCTCGTGAAGTAAGACTGAATAATACTTTTCATCATTAATCACTCCTTCTTTTGGGGTGATGTGGATCTCGTTTTTAGCAGGTGCGTAATAGGCCCCCGAACGAAGATCAGTGTATATCGGACAGAGCCAAGCTTGACTTCTCACTAAGCTGTCAATGCTATTTTCCGAACTATTAGTGCGGTCTCTTAACTGAAGAGCGTACTCTTCCTTTAGCGCAGACCACAAATCAGGTTTAACTTCTCGAAGATTAGTCTGATTCACATTGAAGACAAAGGCAAGATTGGCATATACTTTTTCTTCATATGCTTTCTTATCATTAGAAGATAGAGAGTTGTAGTCTTCAGACGTAATTCTCTCCTTCGTCTCTTTATCTTGATAAGAGACGCTGTAGCAGAGTATAGGAGTAGACTTAGCCCCCTTTAGGACGTTAACTCCTTTGTCTTGAGCCATTTTGAAGGTCATAAACACAGGATAATCCCATTTGTTATGCTCACTTGCCAAAGAGAGCATAAGACGATTCCCCCCCGAGTAATGGTAACCATTGATATTACGAGGCACGCTCAGTTTATTGTTGAGCCAAGGGTTCGTAGGATCCTTCTCAATATGCTTGATTTTGTCTATCAGCAGATCGGTCAGTTTCTCCTCAAACCGAGATGTAGCTTTATTCATAGTGTCAATCTTTACAAGGTGAATATATGATCTTGATCTTCGAGAAACGACATAGCCGTTTCTTCTGACGGGGAGAGATTGGCAGCCTTAAGCCAAAGCTTATACTCCTCTGCAAAGTCCTCTTGCACGTGTTCTAGTGCTGTCATGTACAGATTGTTCTTGCTCATAATTGTATGTCTTTTTGTTACAGGTGTTATCAATTAAAGTGAGAAAAGGTAACGGATCACTTCGTTTACCCTTGTACTTAAGTTCAACGTGTAGATGCGGACCAGTTGTGCGTCCACTATTTCCTGATACGGCTACCTTTTTACCGGGAAGTACTAAGTCACCAGTTTGGACGAGAATATGGTCAAGATGCGCATACGTCACTTCGATACAGCCGTGTTTGAGTATCACATAATTACCAAGCCCCCGTGAACCACATCCTGTTTCTCGTACTACCCCCTTTAGCATAGCATAGACGTTAACTCTATTACACCGCAGATCCACGCCAGAGTGGAACCTTCTTGCCCCATTGATCGGATCGACCCGGGAACCAAAGGGAGAAGTAACATAAAGCGGTACGGGAATAGGAGAATGGAAGATATTGGCAATATTAGTTTCTTGGCTTATCACATCGCTATGAGGTGCCTCGTTTAGCTCAACAACGGTGACCGTCTCTTGATTCACAACGTAATCTCTACCCAACGTATTGAATTGAGCATTTACATCTAACGAGATGACAGAAATGATTATAAGCAGTGCTGTAAATCTCATTCTGGAAGTCGCAGTTGCCGGCATATTTCATCTACTTCTGAAAGCACCTTTTCAAAGTTCTTCGAGAGAAGTTCTTCTTTCTTATCCTCACTCCCAAAATCATAAATTAAGGGCAACTTATCAGGATACTCAACTTCCTCTTGGTGGATTTCGTCCATATTGAAATTCGTCTTTGCATAGAATTTCGTTGTGCGAAACTCTTCTGCTTCTTGGACATTGATACTTCCATCTCTCTTGGTCTTCGTCTGAACAAAATCCCTCGCGATTTGTCCGCAAAGAAAACCAGTAGGCATATCTGCAATACGTGATGCAGGCACCAAATCCCCCATCTCTTCATTAAGGCTTATACTGGTCTTAGCGTGGTCTATTGATATCCCCTTCTTAACTTGTTTCACCTTACCGAAAATGCTCTGAGACAGCCAGTCTAGCGTCTCTTTGTGCCGAGCAGAGGCACAGATCACGTTGGCACAAACACTGATGACTTTCTGCATCCCTATCTTACCATAGTCAGCCTCGAGCTGTGGCAACTCCTGAAAGCCAAGCGTCACGGCCACCTTATTACTACGAGCTGTACCTACGAGGCGGTCAATCTTGTGAAAGTATATCGTAGGCAACTCATCAATGATGATATTTACTGGTATGTTTTTACCACCTCCGGAATTCACTCTGGTAACCAGACGATTGATGATTAGTGCATTCAGAGAGCTATTAATACTCTCCATTTCCGGATCGTTAGCAATAAGCAGATAAGAGGGATTACTGGGGTCTGAGACCTTTAGATCAAAGTCATCTCCCGTAAAAATCCAAAAGGCCTCTTTAGTGGCTAATCGACTACACTCTACCCTGAGTGTTCCAATCATACCCTCCAGCTGATCCATAGCCTTGTTTTGATAGGCAGTCATAAAGGGTGCGAGCAATGGTTGTATCTCCTTATTCGTCATCAGCACATCAAACTGAGTTCGGTAGTCCTGATTGAGCAACGTAAGAACGTGCGCCATACTCGCATACTTTCCTTTTTCGTAACGGGTAAAGAAGTAGATGATTGCAGCCAAATAATTCTCGGACGACTTCTTGAAGAAGTCATCTGAGCTACCGCCTGACTGCTGACCTTTCTGGAGTGATTCGATCAGCGTTGATGCCGTCTCGCTTGCAGCTGCTAAGTTTGGTATATACTTTTTCTGAATTGGATTGATTCGATGAGAAAATTCCACACGGGTGAAGTTAATCATACGAAACTTACAATCCTTTGGAGCCTTTCCGGTCTTGACCGCTTTTAAGTAATGATAGTAGAGCTTTATAGCCAGCGTAGGAAACTTATAATCATAGACGACAAGACAAAACCCTTTGGAGGAGTGTTGCCTTATTACAGGCTCTATAATGGAGAATGTCTTACCGGAACCCGGTGTTCCCAGGACCCAGGTACCACGAAAAGGATTCTCGACATTGATCCACGAATCTCTCATCTTACCCCTATAGTAGTACTTTGTAGGGATGTTGACAGAAACCGGGGTATTCTTCTCCTCCTGCTTTTGGTCGAAACTCTCATTTTCCAAGTTGAATTTATCTTGCCCAAGCTGATCCTTGATCATCTTAGACAAGCTATCAAGTGCAATATGAACTAGAATAACTCCAAGAAAGGAAGAGGCTACATAACCGTAAATGAACTCGGAGCCTTTGTGCAGGAATACGACACTAGAGGCAAGGATAACTAATCCGCTTAGCAATGGAATATAGACCATTTTAGACGGATCGAAGTCTAGCCTTTTCTTAGCTCGAGTACCAATACTTGTAATGATAACAAGAAGAATGGTCAAGAGTTTGGACCATACCACGTTATGATATATAGTGAAAGGTCGTATCCTATCTACTACTATATTAGCAGCTCCAAGCCATTCTCTGGGAACAAAAACGGATACCTCCATTATCACAGAGAAGTAGACTAAGAGCCTGAAGAGGGAATATAGCTTTTCCAGTTCCTTACTTTCGTCCATCGATATGTACTTCTACTCTTCGGTTGTTATGTCGCCCCTCAGGCGTGGAATTATCAGAAACAGGGTTCGTCTCACCTAACCCAATGACACTGACTACGACCACTCCCTTCTCTCGAAAAACCTTTGCGACTTCGTCTGCACGTCTCTGAGACAGACGAAGATTATAATCCACTGCACCTATGCTATCCGTATAGCCAAAAAGCGAAACAGGCGAGTTCGGTGCCACTTCTTTAAGATGATCCACTAATCCACACAAGGCGACTTGTTGCAAAGGATCTATCTGCCACTTATCAAAAGCAAACAATATGTCCGAATTAATCGTCCCAGTTATATTGCCAAGACTATCTACGGACAAACCGAAGCCCTCTAGCTGAGAGGTATCGGTCTGCGTCACCAAGTGATACCGCTCTAATTGTTCCAAGAATTTGTCTCCATAACCCCCGACAATCGAAGCATCAGGAAACGGGAAAAATACCGAGTCCAAATAGAGCATCTTAGCTCTATTTATATGTGCCACCCTAACAGCAGTTGTGCAGGAGACAAGCAAAGACAACACAAGCAAAGACAACACAAGATTATGCTTCATAGCGACAATGGTATTTTAACACCTATCGACAGTCCGGAAATCAGCCTGTCATCAGAACGAAAAATGAGAAGGTTATCTTGAGATACAAACACTTTCATACGATTAGGAAGTGTTAGGTTATACTCAAGTCCAAGATTTAGACCAAATGTGACACCCTTACTACCTGACCCTAAATTTCCACCTACACTGACATACAGATTACTGTTCTTGCCGGTTGCCACTGAAGGCTTATAATAGCCCACTAAGCTATACTCTGCGTCTTTGAAGTCCGCCTTTCTGTACAGCTGTTTACTTCTTCCGAAAACGGAAAAGCCCGTAATATTGCGACCGGATAATTCCTTCTCAAATCCAAGTTGCACTCCCTGCAAGGAATGACGCTGCAAAGGATTAACAAAACAGGAGGGAGAAAAAAGCATATACCAGTCGTTCTCTCCTGCATAAAGGTTGACCGAGAGGAGGCTTAAAAACACTGTCAGTATTAATGTCTTAATTCTCATATTAGAATATATCTGCATTCAAGATGTCACTGTACTCTATTTCAAGGCGGATCACCCTACCTGATAATTGCTTTTCCGCAAGCTCCACCACGAAGATTTTCTCCTCCGGAAAGGTAAACTTATCAAATACAAACACGTTCCTGTACTTCTTTTTGAAGTGCGGATCTTCAAGAGCAGACACCTTAGGTGTAAGCTCTATACTCTGATATGTGGTTGCCTTTGTTTTCTTCTTGTCCTCAACAAAGAAACGTATGTTATCGATATCGTACTGTACATTCGTTTTGTTGGTCATACTGATATCAACAAAGAAGTACTTATCCAAGGTGTAAATGTTGTTGAGGCTCACCCTCAATCCGTGTTTATTAGACGACACATTGTAGAAGTGACGCTTACTAAGCAACATCTTATTGCAGTAGTCATACAATTGCGCACGAGTCATATCAGACTCCGGATTGAGATAGCTCTTAACATCTGTGTAGGGGATATTGTACCGAGAGTACACCTTATCCATATCGTCTGTATACAAGAGAAGATACTGAACCATAAATCGCTCTGAGGTAATTGTAAGCACACCAGAGGCACCTTCTTTAAGCGGCTTAATCCTAACAGCGTTAGGTAGCGGAATATCACCGGCTATGTCGTCAATGGATATGTCCACATACTCCACCTTTTCAGGAGAAATGAAGTGTGTGGTCACTCCTTTGTTGATGTATACGATAGGTAGATCCTCTTTGTAGCGTCCCGCTTCATCGACTTGTGTTTGCGCCTGAACAGCGTAAGATGACAGGAATAAAGCACCGCCTAATACCACATTGAAAAAATGTCTCATATTATTGTTCGTTTAGTAGATATACAATCGTGTTATACTTAATCGTAGCTTTCTGTTTTCGCAGGTTTCCTGAGATTGCAGAGGCGACCGATTGATATGCGTTCTGTACCGCCTGCATAGCCATTCCCGCCACACTCTCATTGGAGGTATTCACTGTGACTTGTTGCCCCTGTACAGCCTGAGATGCCGCCTCTGTAGCAAGTGATCTAAACATAGACTTGGGAACGTAAAAACCTTCTATACCATCTACGTCAAGTGCAGTAAGTTTGACCTTTAGCTGTTTCCCATTGACTAGCACACTGCTTACTGACGTTAGGATCCTTTGACCTCGAAAACCCGAGACCTCACCAAAGAGGTAAGTTCCCTTTCGGACGATGGTACCACCAAGTCGCACGTCTTCGAGAAGCACAAACCGAACTCGACTGCCAGTCTCGACCTTGATTGTTTGGTCTACCATTGCCTTAATGGTATTTTGTTCCAGATCTGACGAAGAGGATGAAGACACTGTATTGAACGCTTTACTATTGAGAGTCGATGCTTTTTCGACCTTAAGTGTCTCCTTTGACGATAGTTCTTCCATCAGTTTTTGTCGCTCCTGTTGACGAATCATTTCCTCTTTTCGTTGCGCTTCTTGCTCCGGAGTCAGTATTTCTTCACCATTCATCAACTTCTGATACATTATCAATTCATTCATCAGCTCCTCATTGCTTCGGGAATCCCCACTAGATAGAGATAGACCAGTTTCACCTAAAGCCTTACGTTCTTCTTGCAATGATTCATTTTGTGACTTGATTTGCTCATTCATTGCATCAATGTCTGCTTGACTTTGCCGAGTTATTTTCTCCAGACTGTCGATGTAATTCAACTCTTCTTCGGTATAGAGGGTTGTATCAGTCTCTAGCAGTGTGCGGTCTTGAAGCCCACTCTGCACAGCAGTAAAGTCTAGCTGTTGATGGTATTCTTCATTCATAGCCTCAGACTTGCTAAGCAACTCTTTGTCGGCTTCGACTGGCACGCTTTGTATTTCAGAAACCTCTTGCTCGCTCCCTTTTTCTTTCTCTGACGAAGAGGAGGTATTCATTTCTTTTACAGCACCAAAGACAAACCAGCCAATGAATAGGACAATGGCTACTATGACAAGAGGAAAGACAAATTTCTTGTCCTTGAAGTCTATATCCTTGAGATTTAATCTTTTGCTCATAACAATTACAACTGTTCATTAAGGTTTTTGAAGTAGGAGACACTATTGGCTACGTATATTGACTCCTGTTTTGTCAAAGTCTCTTGGCGTAATAGCTTTCTGACACTATCCACTCGTAGCTGATAGTCTTCTGATACTTCATCATATAGATTCAAAACTTTCTCGGGATAGTCCGACTCTGTGTGAGAAACCACATCCGTTTTTATATCAGAGGCGTAGTACTTAGAGTTTCCGAAGACCAACCCAGCTACCATAACACCAAAGGCCATAACTACAATGGCAGGAAGGACAACGAATCGATGACGAAGTATTAGGTCGTTCACTCTTCTGGTGGGGTTGACACGAAAGAGGAACCGACCAACTTTTTCTCCGCAAAGTTCAATCTTGTCTAGTTGTTCTTGTGAGAACTCCTTTTTCTTCATTCCAAACATATTATCGCTGACGCGAGGAAAGATCTTTATTCGACAATGTTTTATAGTCAACTATCAGATATCCAAATGGGTTGTTTTCCGTCCGTGGAATCGGACGAAGTCCACCCGATGTGATTAACTCTCTTTCCGTGAGGGTATACTTCTTTTGGATCATTTGCTTACCATAATAGACAAATGTCATATCCTCCTTATTGATGGTAATACTATCACACACAATAGAGAAGTTGGCAGAGTGTGCGAGAATGTCGGTATAGAAACCTTTATCCATTAAGGCATTCTTTTGTCTCACTCCTGACTCATCTATAAGGTACAAAGCTTCATCGAGCGTCTTCTCAATATATTTGTCATCTGGCGGCAGAGTGAAAAACAGACGATGAAAAGTACGCACCGTGTTCTTGGCTTCAATATCAAACATCTCCTCTGTAGATGTCCTTGTAGCGACTTGCGGGAGACCATCAGTAATCACATAGACCTGCTTACCACTCTCATTGGCAACTGTATAGCCAGACAACAAACCTATTGCTCCAAGAGTTGCACCTCCCAATATAGCTACCACACTGACAATCAAGGCCAGCTTAACCTTTTGCTCTATATTCTTAATTATCATATAATTTGATCGAATTAAATGGACCCACCTATTGCCTTTGCACCTGTTTTAACAGCTCCCGTTGCAGAGCCCGATACGCCGCTGACAAAGTGTGATATTGCCATACCGGAATTAGACGGGACTATCCAGCTAACTAACTCAGGCACCATCCGCAAGCCATAGGCTCCAGTGACAGCCCCAATGAGAGTGTAGACACTGGTCATATGCATAAAGTCGGTAAGTTGCAAGCCGGGAGTACTCAGTTGCTTTATGTGAATATTTATGCCGTAAAGGAAACACTGAAGAGCCGCTGCCATAATTAGATAGGCGACAAAACCATATAGACAGAGTGAAATATAACGTGCAACCCAATTTGCCCAGCTATCTTTCCACACAGGTAACACCGATAGCCCAAATGTAACTGGTCCGGTTATTGTCAAAATGCCTAAACCTATTTCCCGAGCAAAAAATGTTATCATCACGGCACAATTCCATATTAGAGATGCAATTAAGCCGATAAACATATCTAAAAGAGTTACCGTAATAGTACTTGCTATACTCTTGATCACCTTAGTAGTATCTACAATTTTGTCAAACCCGTCTTTTACATCGTCCCATACTTTCTCATACCACTTTTGATCCTTCTTCATCGCATCTTCTGCCACCTGCGCCTTAGTTCGTGCATCTTGCAGAACCTGATACTGCTTCATCTGCAGCTTCATCCGCTCCTGATGTTTTTGGTTGACCTTGTTTAATTCAGCTCTATAGATGCCACTTTTTGCATAGCCTTCCAGCGGGCCCAAAAAGGGTTGACGGAGACCAGCAGTGAAAGACCCCCAATTTGCTAGTACCAAAGCTATAAGAATAGGTCGTAAGAGTGCCAGAACGTCTACACCTTTTTTGAGTTGCATCATTTGGAATGCTTCCGAGGCAACTACGACAAGGCATAACGTACCTCCTATCGCTTTTCCCAACCCAACCAGCAAGCCGTAGTACCTTGCAAAGAAGAGTTGCAGACTGGTGATAATACTTAGTAGATTCTCGTCTAAGAATTCTTCCATACGCTCGTCAATATTTGTTGTGAATAATAAGTTTTCAATGAGCTGTTGAGACTCACAACCAATCGCTCCAGTCCCTCCAGCTGTTGAGCATAAGCCTTCTGCCTATCCGCATTCCGGACATAATGACTTTTCATGTAGGATATAGCGGAAGCAATCTTTCTCTGCTCTAAAGCGTACGCACGATAACGATCATCTACTCCGATATTGGTTCTGTATTCACTCATTCTTCGAGTAAAAAGCAGCAGTAGTTTGTTATATCGATCGGAACAAGCAGACCAAGCAACATCCTTTGCTCGGTCTGCCACACTTAGTAGCTCCCGTTTGTATACTTTATCCGCTGCGTTAGTGACCCTCTCGTACTTCTTACGTGCAACAATCGCTTCTGCTAACATTCTACTTCGTTGCTTGGCGTTTGGTGCGTAGTGGTTTTCATTGAATCTGACATAATAACCTGACTTAAATCCGTGCCATCTCCATTTTGCCTTCGCACCTGAATAACTGCGATGATTCCAGTAATACCACCAAACCGGATCAAAGTCCCAAGGACCCTCTTCCATACTTCTTAACTGATAGTGCTTCGATCGATCGTAAATAGGTACAAGAACCTGCGAACGTGCAGCTATACCTGCTAACAGAAGGGAAAAGAACGTATAGATTAGTCTTCTCATTTGCTGTAATCTCTAATAATTTGAGTGGCTATCTTAGCTTTATCAATTGGGTCTTGACGATAGTTCATTTCTTCCAGTGCCTTATAACCCTGAACCATAAAATTACAGCTGTATAAACAGCTATTTATTGCAGTTAAACTTGATTGAAGCTCAATGATTATTTCTTGAAGTTCTTTTGGGTTAGCCCGTAGAAGCGGGATCTTCCTTATCGTTATCCAGAGGTATTTGTATTGGACTCTAAGACCTTCAATCGTCCGAATGTATTCTCGCAATACGTACATATTCTTGACGTATTTAACCTGAATAGCGAACATTTGAAGCTGAACGGCACACTTCTTCAAGTCCTTACTCAACGAGAGGACCGAAATACCGACTGACCCCCAAGCCATATAACTAGTATACCTTGATGTCAACCTCTTGTGCAGGTCTTCGTAACCCTCACTAAGCTCTTGAGCCTTCTTAACGACTACGTTCTTAGCGGCTTCTCTATCGGCACGCTCCGACAGCTTATCATACTTCCTCTTGTGCCAATCGATTAGCAGTTCAAGAGTTGGTATATCCATTGGCTTTTGTGCAACCGCCATTGTGGGGCAAGTCAGTGAACACAAAATCACTAGGGTAATTGCAATTACGGATTTTTTCATTGTCTCCATAGGTCTACTATATCTTGTGCGACATACTTGCCGTATTCAACGGTAACGTAGCTCCTAGTGGCGATGTTCTGAACAATTGACTGGAGAGAGTTTTCAGTCATAATAGAAAGGCGCATCTGTTTTATCTTAAAGATGATAATGTCCATCTCGTAATTACAGCGTTCATAGAATGCTAACCGCTCCTGAGGCTCTAGGAGGTTTATCTTATTTTTCTGATTTACGGGTACCTTAATGCCCGGCATGTCATACCTTGCATCGATCACCGTACATACCATATCCTTCCCCATTCCATAAATGTCTTGCGACAATGTCGAAATGAGCTTCGCTGATGCCAAAACGCCCTTTGGAGTTCTTTGGATGTCATTCGTTAGGTCTTTCAGGCAACCTACAGCGGTCTTTGTCTTAAACAGGAAAAGCTTAATAGCAGCACCCTCTTTTCGGAAAGCTGATATGTCCTTTTGCGTCTTCTCTACCTTCGCTAGGTGAGCCTCTACAACACCCATCATTCGCTGTACCCTACTCTGCTCCTCTCTTACCTTCTCAAACTCTCCCGCTATCAGTGCCTCAGAAGCTGTTGCGGCAATTCCGTTTTGAGTAGCTTGCGTTGCTGAAGTCTTATCAACAACCAATGTGACTGTCTGTGAAGTTGCCAGTTCTGATGATAAGACACTGACAAGTAGGACAGAAGTCAAGGATAAAAATAGCCGGTTCATAACTCACTTAGTATGTGCTTGGAAAAGTCCATAATCTTTGAGTAATCGGAGTTCTTCCAGTCGGTGCAAAAGTGCATTATTGCTGACTGTATATCTCCGTATTTTTCTTTATACTTCGTCAGGGCATCTTTCTCCACCTTTTCTGTTGTATACGCCATATAACACTCAGGGCTTTCTTCAACGCCGTAGACCTCCCCGTATAGACCTCTGCGTATATAGACCTCCTTGAATGCCCCTCTACCTGTCTTGTTGTCAAGATTATTGATCGTCCATATCTTAGAGCATTCCGTATCGGTTAGACCAAGCAGTGCTTTGATTTCATTGAATCGATCTTTGAGCTTCGTTTGATCTAGTAAAATGGTTATCTCTGAGTTGTTGATAATTGCACTCTTAACTATATCGGATGAGATTATATCTTCGATCTCCTGAGTCACTACGCCAACAATCCCCCAAAACTTGCGCACCGTCTTGTATAGATAGAGTATATAACCAGCCATCATAGGAGAAGCTATAGCCTTCCACGCCTCCTCGATGATAAGTGCCTTTCGGTTGTGCTTCAGACGCATTTTCTGCAGAAACACGTCCATAATTATGAGGGTAACAATAGGGAAGAGCTTAGGGTCGTCTTTGATCGCATCAATTTCAAACACAATAAAACGCTCGTCAAAGAGTGTAGTGTCCATATCCTGATTTAGCGTCTTCTCAAGATCACCGCCCCTATAGAATTTAGACAACAAGAATTTGAAGTTCTGGATGTCAAACTCTATCTTATTGGTATCCACGAGAAAGGGTATATACTTCAAGGCGAACTCGAAAAATGAGTTAAAGCTTAACTCCGTCACCTCTATTCCACGCAGTATCGTCTCCTCCCTCTCTATTTCATACTTGACGATTTCCTTTGTCTCTTCATCTAGATAAGAGTATTTCGTCTTAAACTGGTCTAACTTGAGGAGTGCAGTCTCTTTCTCTCCCATATCGCCTCTCTCAGCAAGCGCTTCAATTGCCTCTATTTTTGCCTGCAACCTGCGAGCTTGCGCTTGCTCATAGATATTGCGAGGATGGGACTTGCCAACGTCCAGCATCAGCATCTGTATACGATCCTCCTTCTCTTCGTCAGAATAACCAGTAAAGGGAGTAAAGTAAAAGTGATAATAGGAATTGATTACACGATTGATCAATTCGTCTTCCAAAGTACTTACTTCTCCTGAAGCCCCTTTCCATATAACGAAGATGAGAGACTTGAGGAAGTTTACCTTCTCCACATTCAGCTCCTCCTTAGTAATCTTGAAGGGATTCATAGAAATAGGAGCGTCTTCTCTGTAGGTGATGTACTTACCTCCAAGATAGTTACACAACCCCTCATAGGAGTGTCCGGTATCTACCATTATCACGTCCGTATTCTGCTCATAAAGCTGTCTCACAACGCTATTCATATGAAAACTCTTACCACTACCTGAGGGTCCGAGACAGAAGAAGTTGCTATTGGTGGTCAGCTTTTTGTCGCCTTCTTTGCCGGTTATATCTATGGACTTAGGTATACCAGATCGGTTGGTGTAGTAGACTTTAAGGGGCGTGTTTTCATCGGGCAACTCCTCCTCCTTGTACTGCAAACAACCAGCGACATCATTCAAGGTCAAAAGCCTATCATATTCGGGATTGGAAAAATAAGCGCAACCTGGTAGAGACGATTGAAAAAGTTCCCATTGGTTATAGTTTGATTTTGACAACCGTATTCCTCTCTTGCCAAATGATGACTCCAAGTAATTTAGAACCTTGTCCAATTTTTCCCCCACCGTTACAATAGTGTAATTGAGATAGACAAACATCTTGTTGTCTGTCTCAACCACACGCTGGACTTCCTTAATGTCATTCTTAGCTACCTCGTTAGCAGTTGATGGCAAAGAAGAATGTCTATTGAATTTGGTAACTAGGCGTTTGCCCTCAGCCTTTTGATTGGGAATGTAAATTGATTGGTTATACACCACCACGTCAGCCGAAGGCACAGCTCCCAAGAACGACAACAGGTCTTCCGAGAAGGGAGAGCCGTTGATAGAAGTTTGATGTAATGGAGCTATTTCATTCGGCATATCGATCTCGTCTATATCTACGATTGATGTAGACCTTACTAATCTTTTGTTATCCAGCCTGAGGCATTCTTCTGTAGCATAGATATTGGACAAGCTAAAATTTTTGTCTCTAAAATTGAGACAGAAGTATCTGTACAGATACTCTCTCACCTCATCCCGATTAAGAACCTTAGAGGCAAAGCCTGCATTATCCAGCAACTCTTTCACCTTCTGTACATCAGATAGAAAAGTCTTCCACAGGCGAATATCAAATTGAAAATGCCCCTTCTTCTTTTCTTGCGTAAGAATGAAATAGGCAGAGTGCTTGGTATACTCCCTGCCATCAAAGTAGGTGAAGTAGCTACTCTGGAGGAAATCACTTGAGACAGGAGCTTTATACTCTTGCCTCGAAAAAACATCGTGTTTCTGCACACAATATCCGTTGCCAAGCGTTTTCACAAGGCTCTCAATAAACGAGTTGTAACTATAATAACGGGAAGGGTCAGAGGAGTATTTCGCTATTGGATTTACAACTCTGTATATGACCGAGTACTCCCCAACATTGTTGTACACTACACCTTTGCCACCAACATCTTCAACAGAAAGATAAGGAGGTCGTAATTTCCTCTTTTTATTTCCCACGATACTCTATGATATTGTCTACGATGAATACTCCCTTATCCACGTGCTTAGTATGCAAGCCTCTTTTTGACTTCGTCTTGATCCACAAAAGGGTAGTGACTTGGATCCCAATAAGGACACCTAAGGCGGGAACAAATCCAAAGGCGATAAAGAAAACGATAAAGCCGATAATTGTGGCGCACCCCGCACCGAAACCGACCCAAACATAGCGACCTTTCAGGCCCATAAACTCAAGGGGCTTTTGAAGCCCCTTGAAGATTTTATATGACGCTAGTTCGTCCACGTTAATTAAAGAACGCCGGAAGCGCAGTAGCCGCTATAACAAGGAATACGCAGGCTCCCACCACCATCATAATGGACTTCTTCACGTCCTGCTCCTCGTTATTCATCTTGATGAACACAGAGATTGCCCCCACTAATGCGACAACTCCTGCTATTGCATAGATCAACTTCTGCACAAGAGGTATATACCCCTTGATAGTAGATGTCGCAGTAGACAATGCATTACTACCAGCACCCACATTTTGCGCATACGATGTAACAGCTGACACATACAGTAAGCCTAGCGTTAGCGCGAGCTTGCTACCTACCTCCTTGAGTTTCTGATAAACCTTAATCATAATGTTAAATATTTATTGTTGAGAATAATTTCTTTCCTTGTTGTACTTCTTCCAGAGTAGCGGTGATAACCATTTCATCTTCAGATGTAGCCATACTGACAATAGCCTCTTTGTCATACCTGTTTGAGGGTGGGAGACAGAGAGACCTGCCTTCCTCCTTTCGAGACTCTTTGTTGTTGAAATTAGCCTCTTCAGGACGATAAGTAACCATCTCTGACGACACCTTAATAGGTGGGTCAATAACCACTTCTACTATAGGGTAATTACTGACCTCTTCGTACTGTGTACCCTGCTTTTGGGGAGCAAAGATTATGTACACGTAAACTGCCAGTAACCCTACAACGCAGATAACAATGAATGCTCCAAATGTCATTTCTACCGTGCCTCTATATCTCGCAGAAGAGACTTAATGTTAGTAGTAATAACATCGCTATGATCTTCGAAGTATTGAGCGATGATCCGATTAACTAACTCTGTTCTAGACAAAGCGGTGTCAGGAGAGCTAAGGCGGAGTATATCAAGGTTCTTCCTATTCGCTTCCGTCAACACTATACGAGTAACGGCAACATCTTCTCCTTTATCATCAGTTGGAATGATCCGCTCGCCACTAGCCTTTTCCGTGTCGTAATTGGCATCAATACCCTTTCTGATCTTTTGAGTCTCTGCCGTAAGCGCACCGAGATTTATTTCTGACATAATTCTAATAGTTTATTGAAGCAGTCTTTAACTGCATTGTTCTGTTCTTTTGATAGCATAAAGGAGTTTACTCGCATTATAGACTGTAGATCTTTTATGTATGGGAGAACCACACCATATTGTAAAAAGATTGCCTCTACCTGCTTATAGACCTCTTTCTCAGCTTGTGTGCCGGTGTTTATTCTCACCCTATTTGGGAGGAATGCCATACGAGGTTTGACCTGTTTACCATTCAGAATCCGGTCTAACACAACTATAAATGTTCCGGTAGAATCAAGGGATTTGCGTTCATATTGGAAAGGACATAGAATCATATAGGCTGCGAGCAAACACGGGACAAGACCACTTTCATTTAGATTACCTGGCGCATCAATTATGATGTAGGTCTCTGGATTATCCTTTTCCAAATTAAAGAGCTGAGTTGATATATCACTCTGGGACTGATCTAAAGGAAAGTCAATGATAGGATAAGGAACCTCCATCTCTGGAAAGTTCTTCTCGTCATTGTCTCTCTGAAAGTATATCGTATTCTGACGATCAGCATCCAGAATGATAGGACTACAGCTATGCTCCACAAGCCAATTGGCCAGAAGCATAGCTATAGTACTTTTTCCAACTCCTCCCTTTTGATTTGCTACTGTGATTATCATTTGTACCTATCGTACATTACGCATCTCTTGCCTAATGAACGAAACAAAAGTACTGCACTTAATCCACTTAAGTACAGTACTTTCGCACATCAATGATAAAGAAGTAACAGTAGGGAAAAAGAAGTAAATCCGACTATGAATTATTAGATCGAAGGAGGTGCTTTAATTCCTCCTTCTGAAAAAGCAATCGTCCATTAGCCTTTACATATTTTATTTTCCCGAGATGCACCCAATTGTACACCGTGCGTATTGACACCATATACAGGCGAGCTACTTCAGAAGCGTCTATAAACTGGTTGTCTTTCTTGTCGTGGTCAAGCACAGAAAGCAACTTATCTAACTTCTCTTCTATACGTTTGACAGATGACGTCAGTTCCTCCTGTTTGGCTTTTGTTGAGTCTAAATCTAGCATAGCCATTGAACAACTGAAATTAATTCATTACCTTTGTAGCACGCTTCCAATGAAATGAGCTTCAAGGAGGTTATGTGTCCAGCGTTAAGTAAGAGACTTAAGAGGATGAACACATAACCTCTTTTTATGCACTCAAATTGCCATTCTAACATTGTCACCATCCGCATCTAATTCTATAATTTGGTGAGCTTGCATATACTCAAAGCGCCTCTTGGATGTTCTCTCGTCTTTTACACCTAAACTTCTGTGTAACTCCTCTAGAAATTTCTCTCGAGACATCACTCCTGACTTTTCCAGCAGCTTATCGGCAAGTGCTTTCAATTCTTCATACTTTCGCTGCTCCCTATCCTCATAACTGTTGGTACCAGCGAACACCTGCATATTACTTACTTTATCCCACGATAGCATAAGAGTAGGTATATCCAAGGGGTCTCCATCTCGCACCTTCAGCACATTTACAAGGCTTCTAGACGGATCCTGTTTGTCCTTTTCTACCGAAATGATACCAGCAGACTTACGTTGGAGTTCCGATCCTATGTGACCTCTCAACTTAGTACTATTAGGCACGAAATGGAGAACACATATAATACAGGTATGATATATACCGGCTAACCGATATAGCTCTTCCACGATCGCCACCGACTCTATTTCATCGTTGGCACTCCTAATTAGGTCTGCCACCCCATCTATCACTACAAGGTGAATCCCACCGTGCTTGTGATAGTACATATCCATACTATCCTGTATTAGTTGCAGACGCTCTTTTCGACTGAGACAGGTAATACAGACAGCGTGGTAGAAATCCGGCTTATCATCTAGACCGGCACGTTGATAAGCTCGTTGTACGTTTTTGTACAATTGTGCATCACTTTGTTCAGTATCATAGTGCAGCACTGCCAACTTGTGCTCGTTGCGTTCTACCCTTATACCAAGTGTTGTCTCATCCGATAGTTGTCGGTTGCTTATAGTTCCGGCCAGAAGAGAGGCAACAAAGTTACTTTTCCCGGTGCCTTCCCCACCCGTTATACATAGGAGGTTGTCGTATGCTCCTAAAGTCGTATCCTGTATTGTGATAATGGAGTTAGAGGAGATGGGGGGATGTTTCGTATCTATCTCACAAGATTTGAGTAACATAATGGTGTGATTGTAGAGCTTTTGTTCTAGTAGTTCCATTAGTAATCCAGCAAAGTCTTGTCGACTATTGCCTTCAGCGAAGTAATCGCTAATATCCTTTGAGGTCTTTTCTCCAGACAAAGGCAATTCTAAGCGCAATACCTCCTTATCCTTGTACTGCTCTACGATACTTTGTGACGCTTTGCGTCCAGTGTCGTCAGTGTCATAGCAGATGATAATATGCTTAAATCGTCTAGATAGCATATCCATCACTTCTTCACCGATCGATGATGTTTCAGAGTTAAAGCAGACAGCGTGATACCCCTTTGCATAGAAGCTCATAACATCCTTTTCGCCACCTGTTATGATCACTACATCCCCACGCATAGGCAGATTGTCGAAGCCAAAAATGGTTCTGTCTGATTTAACCCCGGCTTGAAGGAAACGAATAGTGTTGAACGGTCGGTATATCTTTACAGCTGACCCAAGATCATACAGATACATCGGGTCGCACTCAGACGCATAAAGTGTATACTCTTTGCCATCAGAAGCTCTTGTAGCGTGGTAAGAAGACAACGATTTGACATTATATCTTTTCAAAATAGATTCAGTAATACCATAGCGTTCCCAATAGGATAGCTCCGCAGTCGTGAAAGGTTTTGTCTCATAATCACACTTGACTCGACTAGGGGAAGTATTACACGAATGAACAGGAGTTTGCTTGATTTGTTTCGGGTACTGCGGGGATGTAGCAGGGATATTATTATGCGCAACAGGTAATGACATATCACTAATAATCTTGGTCATAATCTCAGGGAAATCACGCTCTGAGGATAAGCCGACAAGCCGACCGACAAACCAGAAGCAATCACCAAAATCATTACCTCCATCACCAAAGTCCTTGAAACACCAAATTCCCCACCTGGTTTTATAGATATTACAGGATGCTTTTTTGTCTTCATAAAAAGGAGATCTAAAGTTTTTTCTACTTGGTAGCTGTAGAGATGGCAGGTAGTAATTGAAGACATCCAGACCTTGATTAGTAAGTGACAAGATCTGCTCTCGGACAGTGTTATTACTCATCATAGCTCACATATCGTCTTGTAATTTTGCAGTGTTTCGATAGCTTGCAACTTTGTCATCCCCTTAACCTTCATTCGACAGGTACGCAATGACAGCATCACGGCCTCATAGTCGTAGGTAATGGCTTTTCCTTTCTTGTGATAAGCAAGCACACCATCCCTCCGCATCCTATAGAGAGTGACTTTCGAGATGTGAAACAGGTCACACAGCTCATCGTTAGATAGTCTCATATCCTCAGTGACTTTCATTTGGTTATTCTCTGTCATCATAATACACCATTGAGATGTGAGAGCTCAGCCTCCATTTTTTGAGGAAGAATACGAGCATATATTTGGGTAGTACGAATCGAAGAGTGTCCAAGCGTTTTCGACACCGTCTCCATAGACACTCCGTAGGTTAATGACAACGTAGCGAAAGTATGACGAGCGAGATGGTAACTCAGGTTCTTTGTTATACCACACTTGTCCGAAATCTTTTTAAGATCTCGATTTATTACTTGGTTGCAAAAAACCGGTAGCAAGCGGCCATCGATCGGACGTTCACTCTCATACTTTTTTATTATATTCAACGCTTTATCAAGCAAGAATATCTGAGAAAGTTGATTGGTCTTTTGCCGTCTAAATACGAGCCATTGAGTACCCTTGTTAGTGATCAAATTGCGCTCTGTGAGGTTAAACACATCTTTGTAAGATATGCCTGTATAACAGGAGAACAAGAACACATCACGGACGATGGATAGATGAGACTTCAGCTCCACCTTTTCAATGAGACGCAACTCATCGGTAGTCAAGTAACCTCTATCAGATGGGTTTTCCACGTATGAGAGTGCAGCGACAGGATTATTAGGAATGTATCCACGCGTTTTAGCGTAATTCAAAGAAGACACCACGAATCGTAAATACTTGATGGCGGTATTATGATTGTAACCGCAGACACACTCCAAGTGATTGAGAAAGTCCTCTAGCAGGTCTTCAGTGATCTCAGTGAGCAATAGATCTTTTCTCTTGCGCTGAGTAGCGATGTATGAGAAAAAAGTTGAGACGAAGCGTTTGTATCGATTAAAAGTGCCTTTTGTAAGGAGACCGGCATCTACCCTCTTGCTCTCCTTGCCTACATACTCCTCAAAGAGTGATGAGATGTACTTTGAGGGCGCTTTCTCACCGAGATACGCACTCTTTAGATTTTCGAGAGTAAGGGCATTCCTTTTACTGAGTTCCTCAGCATATACCGAGAGACGAGCTTCCACATTTGCCAATGCCTGATTGACTTGCTCTGCGTTTGGAGTTCCTCTCTTTGCCCTTCCGTTGTCGAAGTCTGATGGCGTTACCGTCAGTGGCAATTGTCCAAACGAAGTTCGTTTGCCATCGATAGAAACACGCACCATTATAGGCGATGCCTCATTGCTTCCTTTTCCATAGCGGGTATAGAAGCTCACCCGCATTCTTAGCTTAGTCATACTTTGGTGTTATATAATGGTTAGTCTTTCGCTGAAAGAACCCTACCAAAGCAGACCGGAAGTCGGGAATTAGCTTGTTGCCAAAAACGGGCTAAGTTGCCGATTTGTTGCCATTCAAAATCCGTTCACATTTCGAATCTCGACTTTACGAGCTGAAAAACAACGCATTTTGAAATCCTATTGAAACCCATTTGAAAGCCTAAATCAAAAAAGCCTTCAAAATCATTTCAATGGACCAAACAGACAGAAGAGCAAAGGCATTGTAACTAACTTAGCTACACTCGAACCTTAAATTCAAGAGCCAGAATCTTGCGTGTTGCCAATTACACCATAGGACATTGTGTCTCTCTTTGACGTTGCAAAGGTAAGACTATTTACCGACTTCGCCAATAGCTGCAAGCAAATATTTTCTGAATGCTTGCCCTTAGGCAGGGGTGACGCATCTGAGTGGTGCGAAGGACCATTCAGATCATTGTGCAGAACGTGTATAAAGCACCCGTTAGAGCCTGACTTATCCGGAAGCTTTAGTGGTGCAAAAATACCACCTTCGTACGGAGCAATTGTCTCACAGAGTCTCTTTATGTCTCTTACCGCCTCTTTCTGTTGAAAAATAGGGATACTAACTAATACTCTCCATCTGTTGAGACTTGAGTCTGCAAGTAAGACGACCCATGGACGATTGTTGTTTCTCCCCTAAGAGATCGGTAGGAGGAAGCATCTAGTGAGGGTTATCACTTTTATTGCTGCTATGCTCAAATGCGTCACCCCTCGCCCTTAGGAGAATGCCGGAGTTGTTGCTGTGATACTCCTCTTCTTCCTCATCTCGAAGGGGGTCATCGGCTATATGCCCCCGATCGAGGATCTGCAGAACCCGATCGATCGCTATGCCTCACAGGTGATCAGTCAGGATGGTCAGGTACTGGGGACATTTGCCCTGCAGGACAATAATCGCATCCATACGGACTACAACGACCTCGCTCCCTCGCTCGTTCACGCGCTCATCGCCACGGAGGACAAGCGATTTACCGACCACAGTGGTATCGATATGATGGGCGTACTGAGAGCCTTCTTCCGCACCATCATCATGGGCGACAAGGACTCCGGCGGTGGTAGTACGATCACCCAGCAGCTCGCCAAGCAGCTCTACTCCCCTCACGCAGACAACATTATGGAGCGAGCACTGCAGAAGCCTATCGAGTGGGTCATCGCGGTGGAGCTGGAGCGACGCTACTCCAAGGAGGAGATAATCAGCCTGTACCTCAATCAATTTGACTTCCTCTACAATGCCATCGGGATCGAGCAGGCCTCCCTCACCTACTTCAGCAAGCTACCCAAGGATCTGGAGGTGGAGGAGTCCGCTCTCCTCGTGGCTATGGTCAAGAATCCCTCCTACTACAACCCCCGTCGCCATGAGGAGCGCGCTCTCAGCCGGCGCAACCTGGTGATGGACCGAATGGTCGACAAGGGATTCCTCACCAAGGAAGAGGCTGCCAAGCATAAGGAGACACCGATCAAGCTGGTCTTCAATCGCCGCACCCACAACAATGGAGCTGCACCTTACTTCAGAGAGTACATCCGTAAGATCATGACAGCCAAGGAGCCCCATCGGAGCGATTATCCGGACTGGCAGAGGGATCAGTACAGCCGCGACTCCATCGCTTGGATCAATAATCCGCTCTATGGCTGGTGTGCTAAGAATAAGAAGGAGGATGGATCCAACTACGACATCTACACGGACGGGCTCAAGATCTACACAAGATCATCGACAGGTCAATCCGTCAGAGTGGGCGCTACTTCACTATGCGAGCAGCCGGGGTACCCGAGGAGGAGATCATCGCCTCCTTTGACAAGCCCACCGATATGCAGGTATTTGCTTACGAGCGGAGCGGAGACAGCTACATCACCACCCTTCGTGACACCGTGATGACCCCGAGGGACTCCATCATATATGCCAAGACCTTCCTCCGATCCGGCTTCATGGCAATGGACAGCGAGACGGGCGAGGTACGCGCCTATGTCGGCGGGCCGGACTTCCTCACCTTTAAGTACGACATGGTCACCCAGGGGCGCCGTCAGGTGGGGTCGACGATCAAGCCTTATCTCTACTCCATGGCGATGAACGAGGGCTTCACACCATGCGACCAATTGCTTCACGTACAGCCGGCACTCCGCAATCCTGACGGCTCCATCTGGACACCGCGAAACGCCGGTTCCTCCATGATCGGCGAGATGGTCTCCATCGGATGGGGACTAAAGCACTCGGATAACTGGGTCACCGCCTGGCTTATGGGTCAGCTGTCAAGTGATGGTTACTCAAATAGCTTCGTCAATTACCTCCACAGTATGGGCGTCACCGGCACGATAGAGCCGACCCTCGCCCTCTGTCTCGGCTCTTGTGACATATCGGTCGAGGAGATGGTGGGAGCCTTCACCACTTTTAGCCAAAAAGGAATGCGACAAGAGCCCCTCTACGTCACTAAGATTGTGGATAAGTACGGGAATGTGGTGGCTAACTTTACCTCCAAGGTCCACGAGGTTCTCCCGGAGGATGCCGCCTACAAGACGCTCTATATGATGCGTGAAGTGATGAACGGCGGTACCGGCAGCAGAATGCGCTTCCGTTACGGCATTGATGCCGATATGGGAGGTAAGACCGGCACGACACAGAATCATTCGGACGGATGGTTTATGTGCTTTACCCCTAAGCTCAGCACCGGCTGCTGGGTAGGTGGTGAGGACCGATCGATCCACTTCGACGGTATGCGCATGGGTCAGGGCGCCAGTCTGGCTTTACCGGTGGTAGCAAGGTTTTTCCAGAAGATCTACGGAGACAAGGAGCTGCAGAAGGACACCTCCCTCGGCATTGATCCCGGGCTGAAATTCACCTTCCCCGAGGGCTTTGATCCCTGTCGCCGAGACGATGCTGCCGGGGTGGCGTACGACAGAGAGGATGTCACGGAGCCACACAGTCAGCAAGCCCCAAAGGAGATCGACGACCTCTTCTCCTAAGCCGAGATCTTTGGCGGGGAGGTCTTCCTCCGAGAGCTCCACGCCTAAGTCTGTGAAGAAGTCCGCTCCCCAGTCCTCGGCGACCATTGCCCAGTCCCAGTCTCCCGCCTGCTGGTTGTCGAGGACGGTGTAGGTCTTGAGTTTCTCCACGGATGTCCCCTGTGGTATGATGACGCAGGGGGCTTTGTCAAACGTCCCCAGCTCTCTCATTGCTCGCAGTCGCATATTACCCCCGATGACCACGTACTTACCGCCCTCGGACTCGTAGACGATAAGCCCCCTGAGGGCGAGCATTTCGGGGTTATTGGTGATGTTCTCCTTAAGCTTGGAGAAGGCGTTAACGTCTATCTTCCTCGGGTTGGCAGGTAGTCCCTCTATCTGCCCGGTATTGAGGACGATCTTTTTCAGCTCGATTTCCATGTGTACTGGCTCCATTATCTATATTATTTGATATTATGTTGTTATCTTTGTCCCAGGTAGGAGGAATCCTATTTAGCAACTCTACGGAGAATGCGACCGCAGGGGCTACCGTTTGGTAGCCTTCTGCTTTTTATAGAGCCTTGTTATCTTTCCTTTCTCATAGACCCACAGCTCATCAACGGGCTTTTTGAGATCGTGCATTCTCTTAATCACAAATCTGTGTGAACAACCTTTCGTATTGTCTATTATCACATTAGGTGCTTGTTTTAACCCGTGCTTTATCATTCGTCCGACCTTGCGCTTCGTCCACGGACGTATGTAGCTCTCAAATTCGTAG